>JGI20225J20221_1000116_pt1 | contig 267920 bp, 257 predicted proteins | sample BioMet4_FD_20221 | JGI IMG/M metagenome (IMG submission 20221) | reverse complement strand
AAGAGAGAGATGCATTTGAATGGTCGGCACCATTGGCGTCCAATGTCGCCAGTGTGCCCTTGGGCCTTAATCCCGGCTCTCGCTTTACTAAGAGTTTTGAAACCAGTAGCCGGCTTGGCTTGGCAACGCAACTCAATAAGAGTGCTGTTGCCAATATATGCCGTATGCTCATGGGATAGCCGTCCGGCAAAAATCATTTCCCCGCGTCCCTGAGGACATCGAACCCGAATCCCTTAAGAGCGCGTTTGGGAATTGAAACTGAAGGAAATCGGCAATTTGATGAGACCAGCTACCGTAAAAGGGGACCATAAGTACATCACGGTCGTCGTGAACCATGGCGACCAAATACCGTTGTAAAGTGGGCACATAAGGGGACCCACCGGCAAAGCCATCCCTGACCAGCTATTCATGGAAGAACTGACGAAGGAGCAGCGAGAATCATCCGGTCGTCACTGCCGACGGTGCAAAATGGATTACATCCTGTGTTGAGAAAAATATCTGCCGAACTTTGCATCCGTTTTTGTGTGTCCGATGCCTTTCACGTGGGTGGGAATGGCGGATGAAAGCAACTCGACAATGTCCGCGTCAAGCTGGCATGAAGCAAAATCTTGTTTTGGCCGAAAGTTATGGCCAAGCGACGGAAAGGCATCCCCAAAGGCAGCCTGATGAAGAAATAGCAGCAGCTTCCGCCCGCCCAGGCAGCGATCTCCAGGATATCCAAGGATCAGCTTATGCTTTAAGGCAAGGCACCTGAGAACCTTACTAAGAACGCATGGAAGCCAACTGGAAATGATACAGCTTTCGGATAACCGGCTTTAAACCGCGCGTATAAGACTGAAAGAAATGCTGGCGGCTTCCTATTGAAGAAATGACTAATGTGATACTGGGCTGAAGGTGAACTGACACCTGGGTGAATGGCACACGCAAATTGCCGGAAATCCCTGAAGTTTGTTGAACTGCAACGAAAGATTATGCGGCACAAGGATCATATCCTCAATACCATCCAGTTGCAGGTAAGCAACGCTAGAATCGAGTCCACAAACAACAAGATTAAGCTGATTATTCGACGCTCGTTTGGCTTCCGGAATATCCAGAATATGCTCGACATGGTACTGCTCGTTTGCTCCAACTTAAACATCCCACTGCCGAACCGTCCATAATTCCATATAGAATAAGATCGGGCCGATATTTCAGATTAGTTTTTACCCACACAAGCTAGTGAAGAGCCTTTTTTATTCCGTACTGGGCAGGCAGCAGGTCATGCCGCTGAATATGGCGGTATCGGCGGTGAGCACGCTGGGGTATCTGGGCATCCTCATGGGGCCGGCGCTCATTGGCTTTGTGGCACATCATACCAGCCTCTATGTTTCCTTTGGTTTTTTGGCGGCGCTGGTGGTGCTGCAGATCCTGATTGCCGGGTATGTGTACAGTCGGCGGGAAAAAGGCGAATAACAGAAAAGACAGGCGGCGCGCTGCATATTTTTCGTTGCGCAATCTTGGACAATGACGTTATAATATGTATATAGGATTACTATGGATTTAGAACGAGAAGGAGGGCTGAGTTATGAGTAATCGCATGCCGGTAATTTTTACCGGACATGGATCGCCAATGAATGCCATTGGGGATAACAGAGCCAGAAGCGGTTGGCAGGAGATGGGTAAGAAGCTGGGAAAGCCGGAGGTTATCATTGCTGTTTCCGCGCATTGGGCAACAAAAGGCCGTTTTGTCAGAACCGCAGCGGATAATCCGCAGATCAATGATATGTACGGATTTCCCAAGGAGCTTTATCGGGTCCATTATGAACCGGCGGGGGCGCCTGGCTTTGCCCGGCGGGTTTTGGCTCTGTCCGGAGGGATTGCGCAGGAAAAGAACGACTGGGGGATAGATCATGGCCTGTGGTCTGTTCTGTCCAACATGTATCCGGAGGCGGATGTTCCGGTGGTTTGTGTGAGCACCGATACAGCTGCTGATGCCAAGGCACAATATGAGTTTGGCCAGCTGCTCCGTCCCTTGCGGGAAGAAGGCGCAATGATTCTGGCAAGTGGAAATGTGGTGCATCATTTGGGCCTGGTGAATTGGAGAATGGATAACGGCTACCCCTGGGCGGATGCTTTTGACGAAGCCATAAAAGAGGCCATAGTGTCCGGCAATGCCGCGGTTCCGGTGGAATATGAGAAGCTGCCGGAGCATCAGCAGGCGATTCCTACGGTGGAACATTATTATCCGCTGCTCACAGCCCTGGGGGCGGCAGATGCCGAGGATTCCGCGATAGTATGGAATGAGTATCGGGAACTGGGTTCTATGTCAATGACGTCGTATACTTTTACACGGTGAAAAGATGTTATATTGCTTCACCGGCAAATGAAAGAGAGGCTTCGGAAATTTTTCTGAAGCCTCTCTTTGTTTTGATTCCATGCTGTAAAATGCTCAGGGAGCGGGGGTGATTGCAGCGATGAGCGCTGCCAGGGCGGCCGGCGCTATGGTCATAAGCATGGCTGCATCCAGTCCAATCTGGTCGGCTGCGGCTCCGGAGATGGCGACACCAACGCTGCCGAAGGCGAAAGAAAGGCCCATCATCATGCTGGCTGCCACCCCTTCATGCTGCGGCAGCAGGCGCTGCGCCCAGATGATGGAGCTTGGCTGGGCGCCCATCAGGCAGGCGGCAATCAGGAATAAAGCAATCAGGGTCAGGATATTCAGCTCGCCGGACAGGTAAAAGACAGCCGTCGGTATCGTGGCAAAGGAAAGCATCGAGACGGCTGTATGCTTATGGCCAAAACGATCTCCCAGCCAGCCGCCGGCCAGGCTGCCGGCTACGGAGCCAGCCAGGAAAAAGGACAGCAGACTGCCGGCCATGAGAGAAGATACACCATGTCCCATCAGGAACAGAGGCAGGAACGTAGCGGTTGCCATCTGGGTCCAGGAACGCAGCGCCATGGCGACATTCAGCAGCAGGATGCTGCGGTTGCTTTTGAGCAGACGGCCCATCCAGGCGGCTTTGTTGGTGTGCTGAGGCGTATTTGTGCCAGGCAGCTTCTGCTCCTGCCTGGTATCGAGGTGCTGCAGGCCGCTGTGCCAATAAAGGAAACTCAGCAGCAGAGCAGGCAGGACCAGGACAGGCAGGCTTTCCAGCGGGAAGGCATTCATGAACCATACCACAGCCAGTGGGGCAGCGGCAAAGCCAAAATTTCCGCCGGTGAGGTAATAGGACATCTTTTGCCCCAGCTTGCCGCCGCTTGCAGCGCGGGTCACCAGGGTGGAGCCGAGCGGATGGAACGCAGCTACTGCCAGTCCATTCAGAATGGCAATCAGGAATAACAGCGGCTGCGAATTCGCCCAGCCCACGCCGCAGATGGCCAGTGCCCCCAGGGGAATGACCCATAGTAAAAGAGAACTGAGATTATATTTGTCTTGCCAGTAGCCAAAGGCAAGCTGCAGGACATTTGAGGCAATGGACATAGCCAGTACAAGCATACCGCTGGCGGTCAGGGACATATCGAGCCGTTCCATGAGGGTTGGCAGCAGGACAGGAACGAAATTCGTATAGAAATCTGTCAACATATGCCCGCAGGCCAGTAAAATCACTAATTTTAAAGATGTGTTCAAAAAATCTTCTCCTAACGATTCAGCAATCAGGCAGAGGCCTGCCCTTTTACATCCCGGTCGATTCGGAACTGCGCAGGTACTGCAGGCATGATATCGCCGCCTTTCAAGCATAATTGTAGATGAATTTACAATATAAAGCAATCTATCTATATGTTTTTGATATATGAAAGTAATTTTTGCCGCCCTCTTGTGTGAGCTAAGATAGGCAATGTAATTGTGCTGGGAACGAATATGTTCTTTAAAATGTAAAAAGGTGTTACATATTCATTCTAAAAAATGTATAATATAGATAGTTAATCGTTCTAAAAAATGTAGTTAGGGGGATGGCAATGGAACGGGCACTGATGAAGGAATTGATTGCCTGGAAGGCATCGCCGCGGCGAAAGCCACTGGTCCTTATGGGAGCGCGTCAGGTAGGGAAGACCTGGCTGATGAAGACGTTCGGACAGCGCTGCTATGCCAAGACAGCATATATCAATTTCGATCATAATGAACGTATGCAGCGTGTTTTTGCGCAGGACTTCGATATTGATCGTCTGCTTATGGCGCTCAATGCCGAGACGGGGATATCCATTACGGCCGGGGACACGCTGATTATTTTGGACGAAGTCCAGGAGGCACCCTTGGCGCTTTCTTCATTGAAATATTTTTGTGAGAATGCACCGGGATATCATGTGATCGCGGCGGGTTCTTTGCTGGGGGTGGCAATCCATCGGGGAATCTCTTTTCCGGTAGGGAAAGTTCATACGATGAGGTTATATCCGTTGTCGTTTCCGGAATTCCTGCGGGCTATGGGAGAGGAGAGCCTGGCTGGACTGCTGGATCAGGGGGCGATGGATATGCTGACCATGTTTCGCGATCGCTTTATCACCTGGCTGAAAAATTATTACTTCGTAGGCGGAATGCCGGAGGCTGTCGAGGCCTTTGCGGCTGAGAAGGACTATCAGGAGGTGCGGCGCATCCAGCAGGATCTGGTCACGCTTTATGAAGCGGATTTCAGCAAACATATCGATAGCCGCGAATTGCCGCGTGTGCGCCTGGTCTGGAATTCCATCCCGGCCCAACTGGCAAAGGAGAATAAGAAATTCTTCTTTGGGCAGGTGAAGAAAGGGGCAAGGTCCAAGGCACTGGAATTGGCAATCCAATGGCTGTTGGATTGCGGACTGATAGCCAGGGTAAACCGCGTGACGAAACCGGCGGTGCCGTTGAAGGCCTATCAGGAGGACAATGCCTATAAATTGTTTTTTCTCGATGTTGGTCTGCTCGGGGCAATCAGTGAGCTGGATGCGCGGTCATTGCTGGAAGGGAACCGCGTATTCATTGAGTTCAAAGGGGCGCTGACAGAGCAGTATGTCTGCCAGCAGCTTTTGGCAGAGACGAGCTATACACCGTATTATTTCTCATCAGACAGCAATAAGTATGAGATCGACTTCATGATCCAGCAGGGATCAGATGTCATCCCGCTGGAGGTAAAAGCGGAGCAGAATGTCCATGCCAAGAGTTTGCGCGCGTATTACGACAAATATCACCCGGTCAAAACCCTGCGCCTGTCCATGAATGATTACCGTGAGCAAGACTGGGTAACGAACTGGCCGTTGTTTGCTATCCATTGCCTGCAAGGATAAATGATACCAAAAGGTAAGATATAACCCCATGTGTGGGGATGACAAGAGGAAGATATATAATTTTTATATGTTTTAAACGACCTTCCCAGAGATTTTCCACGCAGTGAGTGGAAAATTTGATATGCGGCTTACTTGAACACATTATCGGGTTTTATTACAGGCAGAGAATGCGAAAGCTAGAGATTGGTATTGTAAGGAAGCAGCTGAGCAGACATGGAGTGTGCGGACGCTGCAACGGAATGTTTCTTCGTAATACTACTACCGTTTGCAAAATCTTCGGTTACGTAAGGAGCTTGAAGAGGTCCGGAAGGAAGTGCTTTTCCTAAAAAAAGCTGCAGCATTCTTCGCGAAGGAGATCGATTAACGGCTTATCGATTTATCCAGACATATCATCCACTATTCGGCTTACGGTGGTTATTTCGCCGGATGAACATCTATCCCAACGCTTATTACAATTATCTTGCGCAACGAAAGGTGGCATATCAGCAACAGAAACAAAAGATATTACAAAAGATCAGGGATATCTATCATGCCTATAATGGCGTGCCAGGATATCGTACGATGCAGGTCTACCTGCGACGTGAAGGAATAGTAATCAGCCGTCCAACCGCGCATCGGTACATGAATCGAGAGCTTGGCCTGCTGGCTGTAGTTCGTCGGCGTAAGCCAAATTATTATAAAGGTCATGCCCATAAAGTATTTCCAAACCTGTTGCAGCAAAATTTTACAGCAGAAGAGATCAACCGTAAGTGGTGCACGGATTTTACCTATTTGTTTTTAAGCAATGGCAGCAAGCGGTATAACTGTACGATTATTGACCTTTATGACCGCAGTGTAGTTGCAAGCATCACTGACAAAAAGATCACCAGCGACCTAGCAATTCGAACCTTGCGAAAGGCTATACAATCGCAGAAGCCAAAATGTCAGCAAATTCTGCTGCATAGTGATCAAGGAAGTCAGTACACATCTCAGGAATTTGTTGATTTCTGTGCATCGCAGGGAATCCAGCAGAGCATGAGCAAGGCTGGATTTCCATATGATAACGCCCCCATGGAACGTTATTATAATACCTTGAAAAATGAGCTTATAGAATTGCATTGCTACCATACAGATGAAGAGCTCACAAGTTCCATTGAAGAATTTGCCTATGGTTGGTACAACCACGGCAGGCCACATTCATATAATGATTATCGAACACCTTATGAAGCTCGATGTCATTCTTAAAAATGTAGGTTGTACTGTTACAAAAATGCTTGACCACAACAAATTCTATATTTATTAAACAATCCCATTCGGAGAAGTGCTCGCAAGATACGCGAAGATAAAGGAATTTGTGCATGAAAAGAGGCTGTCGCACGAAGGACATCTACTTTATAAACATACAGCCAATGCATCCCACCACCATGCTGCGCATGGTCCCCCGCCCTTCAAAGGGCGGACATGGGGTGCGGGTATTGTATACTTATGAAACATGATGTAGCGTGCGACAGCCTCAGACCACAACATTTGACAAAGAGCCAAAAAGAGGCTTTGGAAATTTTTCCAAAGCCTCTGACTTTTTCCAATGGCGGAGTGGAGAGGATTCGAACCTCCGCGGGGTTGCCCCCCTAACGATTTAGCAAACCGTCCTCTTGAGCCGCTTGAGTACCACTCCGTGGCGGAGAGGGTGGGATTCGAACCCACGGTACTTTGCAGTATCACTGGTTTTCAAGACCAGCTCCTTAAACCGCTCGGACACCTCTCCGTAACGCTTAATATTATAGCAAGTTTTGCGGTGGGGTGTCAAATTTTTTGTTTGATGGCAGTTGGCCAGAGGGAATCTCAGTACAGGTCACGTTGACGGAGTACGGTGGTTTTCGCCGCAACGTAGAGAAAAGCGGCGGCGAGAATGGAGGGCAGAGAGTTTACGGCCATGGAGATGGCGCAGTTCACAGCAGACAGATAAGCGATGGGCTCCGGAAGGCCTAGTATGTATACTTTGAAGGCCCAGCGGATCACGGGCTCGGTCAAAACATTGATCAGACAGGCGAAGGCGCCTGCCAGCAGGGTTCGCAGGTACATCTGCCGATGGGAGGATGCGGCTGTGAGCTTCAGCATCTGGTGAGCCATGAAGCCGCAGGCCAGGCCGAAGATGAGCTTGGACAGAAAGGTCGGCGGCGCGGAGGTGGCATAACCTGCCAGCAGGTCGCCGAGGGTCAGGCCGATGGCGCCGGTAAGGCCGCCCCAGCGGGGCCCCAGGAAGAAGGCGGAAAGCAGAATGAAGGCAGCGCCGATATATATTTTTCCAGTCATGCCACCGCCCATGGGAATTTCAATCCGCAGGTAGGTGAAACAGATAAAGGCCAAGGCCGCCAGCATGGAGGCCAGCGTCAGTTTCAGTATTTTTTGATCGCGCATGGCAACACTCTTTTCTATTTGTTTGGAATGGACTACAGGTCCTAATTATACTGAAGGTTTTTCTAAAGGGGAATACTTTGAAAAGAAATTTGTTAAATTGTATCGTAACAATGAAGAAATAATGTATAAATTATTATAGTGAAATTTTAATGAGAAAAAAGTCGTATAAAATCTAAAACGCGTGGAAAAAATATGGATTTTATGCTAGAATGGTCCTGGATACAAAATGTTTGCATCATAGTTTGTATTTGAGGAGTAAATGTTGATGTCAATTACTGTGTTGATTGCTGGAACCTATGTCAAACAACGTGAAGCGCTGCGCCGGCTGCTGACCATGGAGGCGGATATGGAAGTGGCCGGTGAGGCGGGTACGGCGGAGAGCGCTCTCATAGAGGCGCAGGCCCTGGGACCGGATATTCTGCTGCTGGATGTGGATATGGCTGAACTGGACTGGCCCCGACTGGTGAATCTGCTTCCGTTGGTCAGCGGGCGTACCCGGGTGCTTGTGGTGACGATGATCGATAGTGACTGCTATGCCTTGGAGCTTTTCAAGCGGGGGGTCATGGGATATCTGCTCAAGGATAGTGATACAGATATATTGCTGCAGGCAATACGCCAGGTGCATGCGGGCGAAAAGGTGATTTATGCGCCTTTGGCACAGATGACCCTGGGAAATCTCCAGGGATGGCTGGCGGATTATAATATGAAGCGTTTGGATTGAAAAAATTGAAAGCGGTGTCAACGAGTACGGGGATGTACTGTTGGCACCGCTTTTTTGTGGGATTTTTTATTTCGGATGATTTTGGAGGAAATGCTCTATGCGGGCCAGGGCCTCGGATATCTTATCCACGGAGGTGGCATAGGAGCAGCGGATGTAGCCTTCACCGCAGGCGCCGAAGGCATTGCCCGGCACCAGGGCTACATGCTCGGTCATGAGCAGTTTTTCCGCAAATTCCTCGGAAGTGTAGCCGGTGGAACGGATGCTGGGGAAAATGTAGAAGGCTCCCTTGGGCTCAAAGCATTCCAGGCCCATTTTCGTCAGGCCGTCATAGATGAGGCGGCGGCGTTTGTCGTATTCAGCAACCATTTTCTTCATGTATTTTTCCCCATGGCGCAGAGCCTCTACGCCGGCAATCTGGGCGGTGATGGGGGCACAGAGCATGGTGTACTGGTGAATCTTCGTCATGGCGGCAATGATGGTGGGATTGGCCAGGGCGTAACCGATGCGCCAGCCTGTCATGGCGTAGGCCTTGGAAAAGCCGTTGAGCAGGATCGTGCGTTCCTGCATGCCCGGCAGGGCCGCGAAGCAGACATGGTCCTCACCGCCGTAGGTGAGGTCGCCGTAGATTTCATCAGAGATTACGATGAGGTCATGCTTTTCGGCAAAGTCGGCAATGGCGACCAGCTCCCGGCGGCTCATGACAGCGCCGGTGGGATTGTTGGGGTAGCCGATGAGCAGTATCTTTGTCCGGGGGGTGAGATGGGCTTCCAGATCCTCCGGGGTGATACGAAATTCATTTTCGATGCGGGCAGGTACCGGCACGGCCTTGCCGCCGGCCAGAGCGGCACAGGCGCCGTAGGATACGTAGCAGGGTTCGGGAATCAGTACCTCGTCACCGGGGCAGAGAATAGCCCGCATGGCCAGGTCCAGGGCTTCGCTGACCCCGACCGTAACCAGTACGTTTTCTGCCGCGTTGTATTCCAGTCCAAAGCGGCGCTGCTGCAGGCGGACGATTTCCTCCCGGAGCTCCAGCAGGCCGCGGTTGGCCGTGTAGGAAGTGTAGCCCTGCTCCAGACCGTAGACACAGCTTTCCCGGATGGACCAGGGGGTCACGAAGTCCGGTTCGCCTACGCCCAGGGAGACAACATCCTCCATTTCCGCGGCTATGTCGAAGAAGCGGCGGATACCCGATGGAGGAATTGCATTGACGGTGGGGGATATGCGTTCTTTCCAGTTCCTGTTCATGGCGTAACCACCAATCTGCGGTCATGTTCTTTGTTATCGATGATCACGCCGTCTTTTTTGTAGGGTTTGAGCATGAAATGGCTGCGGGTGGCAGTGACGCCCTCGATGGTGGACAGCCGGGTGGCTACGAAGTTGGCCACGTCCTGCAGGGATTTTCCTTCAATAATGACCAGCAGGTCGAAGCTGCCGGACATGAGATAGACGGTGCGGACTTCATCGAAGCGATAGATGCGCTCCGCAATGGCATCAAAGCCCACTTCCCGTTCCGGGGTCAGGTTTACCTCGATGATGGAGGTGACGGTGTTGTCACCAAACTTTTCCCAGTTGATGAGGGTATTGTAGCTCAGGATGATTTTATCCTTTTCCAGCTGGTTGATCTGCTGCTGGACTTCATATTCGCTGCGATGCAGCATGGCGGCCAGTTCGTCAGCCGGGCGGCGGGCGTCATGCTCTAAAAGTTCCAATAATTCTCTCATTTTCTTATTCCTCCTCAAAAGATAGATAATAAAAAACGCCCTCATCCGTAAAGGACGAGGACGCAGCTTCCCGTGGTACCACCTTAATGAGCCCGAAGGCCCGCTCTTATTCCCTTAACGCGGGAGACGGCAGGTTTTTCCTCCCCAAGGAGGCCTGCGGCTCGTGAGCAGCTTTCCATTTTTCTCCCTGGCGGTTCGCAGCGGCCACCGCCTCTCTGAAAAGGATGCCAAATGTACTCTCTCAGTCAACACCATATTGGTTGTATGATGAATTGTTGTTCTAAAATTAGAGTCATTGTATCACAATGGAAAAAGGATTGCAAGACTGTATTTGCCTGGTGAACAAAATTTATTCCTCGACGGGATTTTGCAGCTTTTTTCGGGAAAAAGTGAAAAATCTCCGGTGGAGGTCATTGCATATATTCCGGGATTTGTATAAAATAGTAACGTAAGCGGCCATGCCGCAATAGAAGTTCAGCGTCAGGTGAAGAGGTGCTTTTGATGATCGTTGGCAATATCCAGGAAATCGATTCGGACTTTATCCGCTATCCGGAGCATGTGCGAAAGGCTTTGGATTTTTTGCGCGCCCAGGATTTCAGCAAGATGGCGGACGGCCGCTATCCTATTGAAGGGGAGCACAGCTTTGCCCTGCTTCAGCGCTATACCACCAGACCGGTGGAAAAATGCCGGCCGGAGGCCCATCGGAAGTATATCGATATCCAGTATCTGGTCGAGGGCGAGGAATGCCTGGGATGGTGTCCGGTAAGCCCGGATCTGGCGGTGTCGGAATACTATGATGCACAGAAGGATGTGGAGTTCTATCAAAAGCTGGTGCCGGACAGCAGTATTGTTCTGTCCCAGGGGCTGTTTGCTGTACTTTTCCCCCTGGATGTCCATCGGCCCTGTGCGTCTTTAGACGACCGGAAGCCATCAGCTGTGACTAAGGTAGTCGTAAAAATTGAAGTGGATTTAGTGTAGGTGTTTTCAGGCATATTTGCGGGCATTTTTCGCAGATATGCCTGTTTCATTATATGATAGCTGCTTGCAGCAAAATAAGATTTGGAGGCAAAGATTTCATGACGGTAAGAAGAATTTTCGTAGAAAAACGGCAGGGCTTTTTTGATATTCCCGCCCAGCAGCTTTGCGAGGATCTGGTGGAAAGCTTCGGCTTGACCGGCCTCAAGGCGGTACGTCTGATCAATCGCTATGATATTGAAGGACTCAGCGATGAGGAATATGCCCAGACGAAATCCGTGGTTTTTTCCGAGCCGCCGGTGGATGTGGTCTATGAGGAGAAGCTGCCGGAATTCCCCAATTCCCGTATGTTCGCTGTGGAATATCTGCCGGGGCAGTACGACCAGACCGCAGATTCCGCTGCCCAGTGCGTGCAGCTGGTTACCCAGAAGGAACGCCCGGAGATTGCAACTGCCCGGGTGGTTGTTCTGGTGGGCAGCATCGATGATGAAACCTTTGCTGAAATAAAGGATTACTATATCAATGCGGTGGAGAGCCGGGAGGCCTCCCTGAAAAAGCCGGAAACCCTGAATATGAAGGCGGAGGTTCCGCTGGATGTGGAGATACTGACCCAGTTCAATGAATGGGACGATGCGCAGCTGCAGGCCTTCATGGATGAGCGGGGCTTTGCCATGAGCTTTGCTGATATGAAGTTCTGCCAGCAGTATTTCCGGGATACGGAAAAGCGGGAACCGACCATCACGGAGATCCGGGTCATCGATACCTATTGGTCGGATCATTGCCGTCATACTACCTTCACCACGGCCATTGATCTGGTGGATATTGAGAAGGGCTATTTTTCGCCGGTACTGGAAAAGGCTTATCGCCGTTATCTGGAGGATCGGGAAGAGGTCTACGGCAGCAAGCATCGTGAGGTCACTCTCATGGATATGGCCGTCATCGGCATGAAGGCGCTGCGCAAGCAGGGGCTGCTGGAGGACCTGGACCAGTCCGAGGAGATCAATGCCTGCAGTATCGTAGTGAATGCGGATATCGGCGGCAAAAACGAAGAGTGGCTGGTGATGTTCAAGAACGAGACCCATAACCATCCCACGGAGATCGAACCCTTTGGCGGGGCGGCTACCTGTCTGGGCGGCGCAATCCGCGATCCGCTCTCGGGGCGCTCCTATGTGTACCAGGCTATGCGGGTGACCGGCTCAGCAGATCCCCGGCGCAAGGTATCGGAAACAATCCCCGGCAAGCTGCCCCAGAAGAAAATCACCCTGGGAGCGGCTTCCGGATACAGTTCCTACGGCAATCAGATCGGACTGGCTACAGGCCAGGTAACTGAAATCTATCATGAAGGCTTCATGGCCAAGCGGCTGGAAATCGGCGCGGTCATTGCCGCGGCACCAAAGGTCAATGTGGTACGGGAGGTCCCCAAGCCCGGGGATGTGATCGTGCTGGTGGGCGGCCGTACCGGCCGTGATGGCTGCGGCGGTGCAACGGGCTCATCCAAGGAGCATACGGAGGAATCCCTGGCATCCTGCGGCGCTGAGGTGCAGAAGGGCAATCCGCCTACGGAGCGCAAGATCCAGCGCCTGTTCCGCAATCCGGAGGTCAGCCGCATGATCAAACGGTGCAATGATTTTGGCGCCGGCGGTGTATCCGTGGCAATCGGTGAGCTCACCGACGGGCTCATCATCGACCTGGATAAGGTTCCCAAAAAATACGAAGGACTGGATGGTACCGAGCTGGCTATTTCCGAGTCCCAGGAGCGCATGGCTGTGGTCATTGCGCCGGAGCAGATGGATCGTTTTATCCAGCTGGCTGGGGAGGAGAATCTGGAGGCCTCCATGGTGGCACTGGTTACCACGGATGAACGGCTGACCATGAAATGGCGGGACAAGAGCATTGTGAGCCTGAACCGGTCCTTCCTGGATACCAATGGGGTGCGTCAGCACATTTGTGTGGAGGTTGCAGCTCCGGATGAAAAGCAGCGGTATCTTCAGCAGATGCCGGAGGCGGTCAAGAAATGCGGCCGGGATCTGGAAAAGGCCTGGATCGAAAATCTCAAGGATCTCAATGTCTGCAGCCAAAAAGGCCTGGCCGAGCGCTTCGATTCCACCATTGGCGGCAATACAGTGCTCATGCCCTTCGGGGGCAGCCAGCAGCTGACTCCGGCTGAGGGCATGGTAGCCAAGCTGCCGGTACTGGGAGCAGAGACTACCACAGCCACGGCGATGACCTTTGGCTTCAATCCTTATTTCATGGAATGGAGCCCCTTCCATGGTGCGGTCTACGCTGTGGTGGAGGCAGCGGCCAAGATGGTGGCCCTGGGCGGTCACAGCGACAAGATCCGGCTGACCTTCCAGGAGTATTTTGAAAGCCTGGGCACTGACAGCAAGAAGTGGGGCAAGCCCTTCAGCGCATTGCTGGGCGCCCTTTGGGCCCAGCATGAATTGGGGATTCCGGCCATCGGCGGCAAGGATTCCATGTCCGGCACCTTTATGGACCTCAATGTACCGCCATCTCTGGCTGCTTTTGCCGTTGATGTGATGCGGGCGGATCAGGCTGTATCACCGGAGTTCAAATATGCGGGCAACAAAGTTTATCTCATTCCGGCACCTAAGGACGAATATGATCTGCCGGTATTCAAGCGGCTCAAGGAGAATTTTGCGAAGGTCAGCGACCTCATTGCCCGCAAGAAGGTCTTTGCTGCTATGAGCGTGCGCAACGGCGGTATTGCCGCGGCTGTCACCAAGATGTGCCTGGGCAATGGCATAGGCTTCCGTTTCCGCTCCTTTGTAAAGCGGGAGGAACTCTTCAAGGCGGACTATGGCGCTCTCATCATCGAAACCACCGATGATGTGGATATTGCTTCCGCACTGGCGGGGACCGGCTACGAGGAACTGGGGGAGACCACTACGGTGCGCAGCATCGTCTGCGGGCAGGCCGTGGTGAGCGTGGCTGAGGCTGAGAAGGCCTATACGGCACCGCTGGAAAAGGTTTTCCCGACCCATACGAAGATCAATGATAGGACCGTAGTGTCTTCCCTTTATAACAAGGGCAATGTGGTCACTGCCCAGGCGAAGATCGCCAAGCCCCGGGTGTTCATCCCGGTATTCCCGGGAACCAACTGCGAGTATGATTCCGCCCGGGCCTTTGAGCGGGCTGGCGGCACGACGGAGACCGTCATTGTCAGGAACCTCACGCCGGCAGGGGTTGAGGAATCGGTGGAGGCTATTGTCCAGGGCATCCGGAAAGCACAGATCATCATGCTTCCCGGCGGCTTCAGCGGCGGAGATGAGCCGGATGGCTCCGGCAAATTCATTGCGGCCATGTTCCGCAATCCCCGGATCCGGGAAGAGGTCATGACCCTGCTGCATAAGCGGGATGGCCTTATGCTGGGCATTTGCAACGGGTTCCAGGCGCTCATCAAGCTGGGGCTGGTTCCCTATGGGGAAATCCGTGATCTGGATGAGAATTGTCCGACGCTGACCCATAATCAGATCGGCCGCCATGTATCCTGCATGGTACGCACGAAGGTGGTATCTAATCTTTCTCCCTGGTTCAATAATGTTTCTGTGGGGGACATGCACACCATTGCAGTATCCCATGGAGAAGGCCGCTTTGTAGCGGATCAGGAGCTGGCAGCCAAGCTTCGTATCCACGGACAGATCGCTACGCAGTACGTGGATGCTGTGGGTAATCCATCCCTGAATATTCCCTTCAATCCCAATGGCTCTGTCTGTGCTATTGAGGGCATTACCAGTCCGGATGGACGGGTACTTGGCAAGATGGGACATTCCGAGCGCATCGGCACATCGGTCTGCCTGAATGTACCGGGAACCAAGGATCAGAAGCTCTTTGAAGCAGGTATACGGTATTACAAATAACTTATTGAAAAATAGCGCTGCACATTTGTGCAGCGCTATTTTTCATTGTTTTCGATTAGAAATACTCATGAATAAAGAAAAACTATCATCATTTGGCAGTCATATAAATATAAAGCATCAAAAAATCCAAGATTACTACACAGTAATAAAAAAAAATACGATTTGCAGGAAAAAAAGATAAAATAAGCTTGAAACTTTTTTCCAATACGATTACAATAAGAGTATGCAAATTTATTAACTTTCTAAAAACTGCAAATCTTTTTTTAATATATCATAGAGGAGAGAGGCTTTAGGCATGAGCAGAAAAGTAGACGTCGTTGTGGTTGGCGGCGGCATCACTGGCAATGCAATTCTCTTTCAGCTGGCGAAATACGATTTGCGATGTGTTTTGCTGGAGAAGGAACCTGACATCGCATCGGGAACAACAAAATCCAATAGCGCGATCATTCACGCCGGATTCGATGCGAAGCCTGGAACCATGAAGGCGAGAATGAATGTCAGAGGCAATAAGCTCTACCATGAACTCAAGGATGAGCTGAACCTGGATATCCAGTGGAAAGGATCTCTGGTTGCAGCGACTACTGATGAGGAGATGGACAGCATCCGGGATCTGTTGGAACGGGGCAAGGTCAATGGAGTGGATGGGCTGGAAATCTGGTCGGGAGACAGAGTACGGCAGGATGAGCAGTATTTGAGTCCGGAAATCCAAGGGGCTCTTTGGGCACCCAGCGCTGGAATCTGCTGCCCCTTCGGCACAGCTATTGCCTTTGCGGAAAACGCGGAGCTCAACGGTGCGGAGATCATTCGGGAATGTGAAGTACAGGGATTTGATGTGAAGGATGGGCGGATTACCGCTGTCCGGACGGATGGCGAAACCTTCGAGACACGGTATGTGGTGAATGCAGCCGGTCTTCGGGCAGATGAGATCAGCCGGCTGGCCGGGGACGACAGCTTTACCATCCATCCACGCAAGGGTGAATATGTCCTGTTTGATCGGGAAGCATCAAAAAAAATGACCCAGGGGGTCATCTTCCCCACACCAAGCAAGACATCGAAAGGCATACTGGTATGTACGACTCTTGATGGAAATGTATTCGTCGGGCCGAATGCCCAGGATATGGATGACAAGGATGATACGGCGGTTACCACTGAGGGGATGGATCAGATTCTCAGTGCGGCGAAAAAGCTGCTGCCGGAGATTCCTGTCCGAGCGGCTATTGCGGAGTTCGCCGGCTTACGGGCGATTGCCAGCACCGGGGATTTTGTACTGGGCAGATCAGAGAAGGTCGCAGGACTTATCCAGGCCGCAGGCATACAGTCGCCGGGACTTACCTCGGCACCCGCTATTGGTGAGTATATTGCTGATATCATTGTGGAGGAAACAGGAGCGGCCCCACGGCAGAATTATCATAAGGGACGCCCGCCCCGGTATATTTTCCGCAACATGGACAGCGCCCAGCGGGCCAAGGTCATCACCAAGGATGAAAGATACGGCCGTATCATCTGCCGCTGCGAAACCGTCACCGAGGGGGAAATCGTGGATGCTATCCACCGCCCCTGCGGAGCGCGCACCGTAGATGGCGTCAAGCGCCGTACCCGGGCAGGCATGGGCCGGTGCCAGGGGGGCTTCTGCGGACCAAGGGTCACGCAGATCCTGGCCAGAGAATTGCAGATCCCGATTACGGAGGTCCGCAAGGAAGCCAGAGATTCCTATATGTTCTATGACAAGGATTGGGAAACGACGAGCGGGGGTAAGGCATAATGGGCGAAATCTATGATATCATCATCGTAGGCGGCGGCCCGGCAGGGCTTTCCGCTGCGTATAGTGCCTGGGAAAACGGAGCCGAAAGGATTTTGATACTAGAACGGGACCGGGAGGTTGGCGGTATCCTGCAGCAGTGTATCCACAATGGCTTTGGACTGCATCATTTCAAAGAGGAGCTTACAGGCCCGGGCTATGCCCGCCGCTGTTGGAAGCTCATTGAGGATAAAAAAGCGGTGACCGTCATGGTGGATACCATGGTTTTGGAGGTCCGGGAGGATAAAACGGTTTTAGCCGTTAATCCTAAATGGGGCGTTATGGAGCTTCGGGCAAAGGCGGTCATCCTGACCATGGGATGCCGGGAACGTACCCGGGGGGCCATCCGCATTCCGGGCTATCGGCCGGCGGGCATCTATACCGCTGGTGCAGCCCAGCGCATGGTCAACATGGAAGGCTATCTGCCGGGGAAAAAGATCGTTATCCTGGGCAGCGGCGATATCGGGCTCATCATGGCTCGGCGCATGTCGCTGGAGGGCTGCAAGGTGCAGGCTGTTTTGGAGATCTGCCCCTATTCCAATGGCCTGACCCGCAATATGGTACAGTGCCTGCAGGATTATGATATTCCGCTGTATCTGTCCCATACCATTGTAAACATCAAGGGCCGGGGCCGGGTAGCTGGCATTACCGCTGCCAAGGTGGACGAAAAGATGCAGCCGATTCCGGGAACGGAGTTCGATATCGATTGCGATACCCTGCTTTTATCGGTGGGGTTGATTCCGGAAAATGAGCTTTCCCGGGAACTGGGCCTGGAACTGCATCCGCTGACAGGCGGACCGGTGGTGGATCAGCACAGGGAAACCAGTATTTCTGGCATCTTTGCTGCCGGCAATGTGGTCCATGTCCATGATCTGGTGGATTTCGTTTCTGATGAAGCCGGCATCGCGGGGAAGTTTGCGGCATTGCTGGCCAAGGACCAGCTGCCGGAGCTGCGGGATGACATTCCCATCCAGGCCGGTGATGGTGTTCGTACCTGCGTACCTCAGCACATTCGCCGGGGGGCCAGGGGGGAGACGGTCCGGTTGTTCATGCGGGTTCGCAGACCAATGCGCAAGGTGCGGCTGGAAATCCGGGACAGTGAAACCCTGCTGGTAAGCCGGATGCTTCCGGTGGCCAAACCCAGTGAGATGATCGCTGTGGACCTGCCGGCAGAAAAGGCCGAAGCTGTTCATGGGGGCCTGGAAGTCACTGTTCGCGAGGAGGTCTGAGCATGGCTGTGGAGAAAAGAGTACTGAATTGCATCAATTGCCCTATGGGGTGTGAAATTACCGCAGAAATAAAAGATGGAATTATCGAAAAAATAGCAGGAAATAATTGTCAACGTGGCGAAGTATATACCAGAGAAGAAATTACCGCGCCAAAAAGGATGCTAACATCAACTGTTCGTATCCGGGACGGAGTTCTTCCATTGCTGCCGGTTGTTTCGGTACGTGCATTGCCTAAAGAAAAGGTAATGGAATGTGCTGCGTTCCTGCGGCAGGTTATCGTCAAGGCTCCTGTGCGGGCCGGTGATGTTGTTGCAGCCAATATTCTCGGTCTAGGTGTCGATATTGCAGCCAGCCGGGATATGGATAGCCGTCATGCTCAAAAAGTCTGACAGAATTTTTGGAGCGGACCGGCAGAACTTATAAAGGGAGGTGTTTATTGTATGCGTCATATCGTATTGTTATGCTCCGCCGGCGTTTCCACCAGTGTGCTGGTGAAGAAGATGGAGGCGGAGGCAGCACGTTTGGGTTATGAGTGCACGATTACAGCATATCCGCTGGCTCAGACCTCTGAGGGAGTAGCGAATGCAGATGTTTTGCTGCTGGCTCCACAGGCTGGTCATTCACTGGCTGAGCTGCAGGTGAAATATCCGAACGTTCCGTCTACGGTCATTCCGCAGAAGCTGTATGGGACCCTGGATGCAGTTGAAATCCTGGATCTGGCTCAGAAGACGGCGAAGGATTACTAAGCGGCAGCGATGGGGATCGGTGCCGGTATTGAACAGTTAGAGAAGAGGGATTCTACAGACGTATTTCAAAATATGTCTGATAAATCAAAATAAAAGGGGGATTTATACAAATGGCTAAAAAGTATGTAATGGCGTTGGATGCAGGTACTACGAGCAACAGAGCAATTATCTTTGATGAGAACTCCAAAATCGTCGGCGTTTCCCAGAAGGAATTCACCCAGTACTTCCCAAATCCGGGCTGGGTTGAGCATGATGCGGAAGAGATCTGGAGCAGCATGTCCACAGTCATGAAGGAAGCCCTTGAGCAGTCCGGCCTCGCTGCCAGCGATATCGCTGCAATCGGTATCACCAACCAGCGTGAAACCGCTGTTGTCTGGGATAAGAACACGGGCCGTCCGGTTTACAACGCAATCGTATGGCAGTCCCGTCAGACCGCTGGCATCTGCGAAGGCCTGAAGAAGAGAGGCCTGGTTGATGAGTTCAAGCAGAAGACCGGCCTTATCATTGATGCATATTTCTCCGGCACGAAAGTAAACTGGATCCTCGACAATGTTGAAGGCGCAAGAGCTAAAGCTGAAGCTGGCGATTTGATTTTTGGTACCATCGACTGCTGGCTCATCTGGAAGCTCACGGGCGGCAAAGCGCATGTAACGGACTACTCCAACGCTTCACGTACTCTTATGTATAATATCAGAGAGCTGCACTGGGATGACCAGCTTCTCTCTTACCTCACAGTTCCGAAATCCATGCTTCCGGAAGTTCGTCCTTCCAGCGGCGTTTATGGCTACACGATTCCGTCCATCCTGGGCGCATCCATTCCTGTTGCCGGTGCAGCAGGCGACCAGCAGGCTGCCCTCTTCGGCCAGAACTGCTTCGAGCCGGGCATGGCAAAGAACACCTATGGAACTGGCTGCTTCATGCTCATGAACACGGGCACGGAGATCAAGACTTCCAACAACGGCCTGGTTACTACCATTGCCTGGGGTCTCGACGGCAAAGTAGAGTATGCACTCGAAGGTTCCATCTTCGTAGCAGGCTCCGCAATCCAGTGGCTGCGTGACGGCATCCGCCTCGTAGATTCCGCTCCGGATTCCGAGTGGGTAGCAAAGAAAGTTAAGGACACGGCTGGTGTCTATGTTGTACCGGCATTCGTAGGTCTCGGTGCTCCGTACTGGGATATGAACGCACGCGGCACGATCATCGGTATCACCCGCGGTACGACGAAGGCTCATATCGTTCGTGCAACTCTGGATTCCCTGGCATATCAGACGAAGGATGTTCTGGGCGCTATGGAAGCTGATTCCGGCATCACGCTGGCAGCACTGAAGGTTGATGGCGGCGCAGTTGCCAACAATCTGCTGATGCAGTTCCAGGCAGACCTGCTGGGCGTTCCTGTTGATCGTCCGCAGATCATCGAGACTACGGCTCTGGGCGCAGCATATCTTGCTGGTCTGGCTGTCGGTGTATGGACTTCGAAAGAAGAGCTCAAGAGCAGCTGGAAGCTGGATGTTCGCTTCGAACCATCCATGCCGAAAGAAGAAGCAGACAAGCTCTACAAAGGCTGGCGTAAGGCTGTTAAACATTCGATGCATTGGCTCGACGAAGAGTAATCGGGGTTTAGCAGGATAACTTCATGAATTTCATCATTCCAGGGGCGGTGTCTGTGTAGGGGATAGGCACTGCCCAGGGAATGTGGGATTAAAGCAATATTACTATATTATTAGACGAAAGAGGGATTAAGAATGGACAATTTATTAGGCGAGTTCATGGGTATGCTGGTACTGACTACCTTTGGTTGCGGCGTATGCGCAAACCTCACACTCAAAGGCTCCAAGGGCGTTGGCGGCGGCTGGATCTGCATAACCGCAGGATGGGGTTTTGCAGTATTGATGGGTGTTTACACTTCCGTAGCACTGGGTGCTCCGCAGGCTGATATCAACCCGTCCGTAACTCTGGCAAAGACGCTGGCTGGCGTATACACCTGGCCGCAGTTCGCAGCAACGGCTGTGATTCAGGTTCTTGGCGGTATGTGCGGTGGTATCATCACCTGGCTCGCATATCTCCCCCATTGGGCTGAGACTGAAGATCAGGCTGCAAAGCTTGGTATCTTCTGCACGGCTCCGGCTATCCGCAACACGGCAGCAAACTTCCTCTGCGAGTTCATCGCNACTTTCTTCCTNATGTTCATGATCTGGATGATCTTCTCCAAGAANGTNGGCGGCGCGGCTGGTCTGGCTCCTGGCTTTGGACCTTACCTGGTAGCAATGCTGATCTGGGCTCTGGGTCTTAGCCTTGGTGGTCCTACCGGATACGCAATGAGCGCAGCCCGTGACCTTGGACCGAGACTTGCTCATGCAATCTGCCCGATTGCCGGCAAAGGCGGCTGTGACTGGGGCTATGCCTGGGTACCTGTATTCGCACCGCTCTGCGGCGGCGCATTCGCTTTTGTTGTAGCTAAGGCTCTTGGTGTTCTTGGCTGATAAAGGCATCGTTATTCTATGAATGATCGGGACCTCCCTGCTCACGGCAGGGAGGTCCTTTTTAAATGTTTTTTTAGGAATGAGAGAGAATTTTTTTGTTTGCAGGGCTGTTAGAAAAATAGGATTGACCCTATGAACAGGTTGGGAACCACAGTTTATCATGCCCATTTCCTCATAAAACAATTAGGATTATTGTTCTGTTTTTATTATAAATTATTTTCACGTATTTAGTAAAATGATTTGGTATTTGCCAAAAAAATACAATTGTTTTATAGTGAAATAATTGTTTCACCTTGTATTTCCTCTGAAATGTTGTTATACTTTAATCAAGTCAGAATATTATCTGAATCTTTATAAGAAGTCAGGAGGGGTTATTTTATGAAAAAAATTATCAATTCGGTGGATTCTGTTGAGGAACAGATGATTCAGGGCCTGGTGAAATCAGCACCTAAAAAGCTTCGTAAGCTGGATTGCGGGACCATCGTGGTTCGTGCCGACAAGAAGGCAGCGAATAAGGTGGCACTGGTCAGCGGCGGCGGCAGCGGTCATGAGCCGGCTCATGGCGGCTTTGTCGGCGAAGGCATGCTGGATGCAGCAGTAGCAGGTGCGGTGTTCACTTCTCCTACACCGGATCAGATTTTTGAGGGAATCAAAGCGGTTGCGACGGATCAGGGCGTTCTTTGCGTAGTAAAGAACTACACCGGCGATGTCATGAATTTTGAAATGGCCATTGAAATGGCAGCGGATGAAGGAATCAAGGCGGATCATGTGGTCGTGAATGATGATGTAGCCGTCAAGGACAGCCTCTATACCACGGGCCGTCGGGGCGTGGCTGGTACGATTCTCGTACATAAGATCGCTGGCGCCAAGGCTGAGGAAGGTGCGGCGCTGGAAGAGGTAAAGGCTGTGGCTGAAAAGGTCATTGCCAATGTACGTACCATGGGCATGGCCATTGAGCCCTGCACAGTTCCGGCTGCCGGCAAGCCAGGTTTTGAGCTGGCTGATGATGAGATGGAGATCGGCATAGGCATCCATGGCGAGCCGGGTACCCATCGGGAAAAGCTGGCTGCGGCAGATAAGATTGCGGAAGCTCTGCTGGAAAAAATCCTGGCTGATATCGATTACAAAGGCCATGAAGTGGCAGTCATCATCAATGGCATGGGCGCAACGCCGCTTATGGAGCTCTATATCGTGAACAATTTCGTTCAGGATTATCTGGCAGCTCATGATGTGAAGGTCTATGACACGATGGTTGGAAACTATATGACTTCTATTGAGATGGCTGGTTTTTCCATCACGCTGCTCCGTCTGGACGACGAGCTCAAGAAGCTCTATGATGCCAAGGCAGATACACCGGCATTGAAACGCTGAGATAAAGTTTTGTGATGGGGGCTGGTTCAAACGATAGATAATAAAAAGTTGATCGAGATTTTGCAGGCAGTAGCCAAGCGGATTGAGGCGGAGAAGGATTTCCTCACCCAGCTGGATAATGAAATCGGCGATGGTGACCATGGGATCAATATGGCTCGGGGCTTCCAGGCGGTGGAGCAGAAACTGCCGACCCTGGCCGACAAGGATATCGGAGCCATCCTGAAGGGCGTTGGCATGCAGCTGGTTTCCACCGTTGGCGGTGCTTCCGGTCCATTGTATGGAACGGCTTTCATGAAGGCAGGTGCCGCCTGCAAGGATAAAATGGAGCTGGATGGTGCCGGTTTTGCGGCCGCACTTGATGCAGCTATTGGCGGCATCAAGATGAGAGGCAAGGCCCATGAAGGCGAAAAGACCATGCTGGATGCTCTCTGTCCGGCTTATGCGGCTCTGCAGGAAGGGCTGGCTGCCGGCAGCGATACAAAGGCGGCTTTGGAGGCTGCGGTTGCTGCAGCTGAAAAGGGTGTGGAGTATACCAAGACTATCATTGCCACGAAGGGGCGGGCCAGCTATCTGGGTGAACGCAGCATCGGGCATCAGGATCCAGGTGCTACTTCATCGCTGTATATGCTCCAGACCATTTTAGCAAATCTGTAAAATTTGATGTGATTTGATGAGGGGCACCACTTGGCTGCCCCTGATCTTTTATTGGAGGTATTTATGGTAGGAATTGTAATTGTATCCCATAGCCAGAAGCTGGCAGAAGGAACGGCAGAATTGGCTCAGATGATGGCGGCGAAAGCGGTGATTGCCCCGGCAGGCGGTCTGGATGATGGTTCTACAGGCACCAGTTTTGAAAAAATCTATCAGGCGGTGGATGATGTCTATTCCGATGATGGCGTGGCAGTGCTTATGGATATGGGCAGTGCGGTCATGACCACGGAGATGGTCATCGAGGCTATGGATGACCGCAAGATACAGATGATGGATTGCCCGCTGGTGGAGGGCGCTGTCCTGGCTGCGGTGGAAACAGCAATGGGGACTACACTGGAGGAACTGGCTGAAAAGCTGGAAACTACCCGTACAATGAAAAAAATTATGGAATAAGTCCTGGCAAACTGTTGCGGCGGAGGTGATTTTGCATGGAATATGAGATGCTCAGAGCGCTGCGCCCTATTCGATGCTTTTTGCTGGATATGGACGGAACTATTTTTTTGGGGAATAAGCTGCTGCCGAAGGCGGATGAGTTCATTGAGTATTTGAAGACCTCTGGCAGGGGCTTCCTGTTTTTGACCAATAATTCCTCAAAGGATAAAACCGCTTACGTGGAAAAGCTTTCCCGGCTGGGCATCCGCTGTGCGGCGGATGATATCCTGACCTCGGGAGAGGCCACCTGCATCTATCTGAAGGGGCGCGGAATCCAGCGGGTTTATCTGCTGGGCACGCCTGAACTGGAGGCGGAGTTTCGCCGGTGGGGCTTTGAGCTGACAGCGGAGAAGCCGGATGTGGTGGTCATCGGTTTTGATAAGACGCTGACCTATGCGAAGCTGGTGACGGCCTGCGAGCTGCTGCGGCAGGGGGTACCCTATGTGGCTACCCATCCGGATATCAACTGTCCCATGGAGCACACCTATATTCCTGACTGCGGGGCAATGATCGAGCTCATTGCCGCCTCTACGGGCTGTCGTCCCAAGGTCATTGGCAAGCCCAATCGGGAAATCATTGAAAGCGCTTTCAAGAAACGCCCGGGATTTTCCCTGCTGGAATTTGCCATGGTAGGGGATCGGCTGTATACGGATGTGGCCACGGGGAACCATGCGGGAATCTGTTCCATCCTGGTGCTGTCCGGGGAATCCACCCGGCAGGATGTGGAGACCTCAGATGTGAAGCCTCATATCATAGCGGAAAATGTGGCCCAGATCTTAGAGGCACTGAAAATACTGGATCACAAGGAATAACTCGGAACAAGATGTCCCCCGCCTCTGCAGGTGGTGGGCGCGAACGGAGATAATAGGCGGTGAGTTGATATCTCCCGCCTCGTTGCGACGCGAAGCTAGTCCCCTTGTGGGAAACGCTGATTGGAAGGATGCCGCATTGCGGAATCTTGAACAATGGCGTTATAAACAGAAAAGGCAGGCCAAACGGCCTGCCTTTTCTGTGGATTTGAGATAGAGAAAAGAATAAAATTTTTATGTAAAGCATCATACTGGTGGGAGCTGTGTAGGTGCAGCCATAGCCAGGTGCGTTATTTTCGTTCCGAAATACCAGTCGGCCAGGAAGGCCAGGACGAAAAATAAAACGGTTACAAAGGCAGCCCAGCCCGCATTGGGGAATTCTTTCAGGAATCCAGTGACGGGACCTGCCTGGTTTTTTATGGCTGGAGAGGCCGCCGGCGAAGCAGCGGCATCTGCAGCTTGGTATACAGCAGGTGAACCTGCTGTTGGCAGCGTTTTAGCTGAAGCAGTCGCGGGAACGGCATCGATATCCTCACGGATGCCGCGGAATTCCTCATCGGCCAATTCCAGCAGACTGGCCAGCCGGCTGAATCGGCGGCGTATCTGAGGCGATGTGCCGGAGGGATTCTTGTATTCCAGGTCGTGTTCAATTTCGGCCCAGGCATGCTGCAGGATAGAGCGTATCTGTACCTCCACCTTGCAGATCTTTTCATAGGCCCCGCGGCAGATGCCCTTGGCATTTACCGGAAGATTTACGATGAGGTGCAGGGATGTGTAGCCAAACTGATCCGGAGCCAGTTTTTTGCGCTTGTCCACGGAGTTCTCTTCATCTATAGAGAAATTTTTGCGGATGAAAGCGGCAATCTTATTCACCTCGTCCTCATAGTAGGTGATGATGCGGACACCGCAAAGGTCGGTGATATCCTCCAGCTGGTGGTATTTATTGTTGTGCCGGGTGATTTTGTTCGCCAGACTCAGCTGATCCTTGGTCCGCCCGCTGATGGAGTGGATATGCAGAGCCTGGCTCTGCAGCAGCAGGGACAGCATAGATTGGAACTGGCCGGTGATTGCTTCATAGGAGGCCAGATTGTTGTTGTATTGCGCTAGCAAACTTGTCATTATGCCGGACACCTCTTTCCTTCGTTCTGTGTTTATACTAGCAGATCATTATGAAAATAGTCTGATATGTTAAAATCCTATATTTTTGGTCGGGATTGTTGCGGAATCTTGAACAATGGCGTTATAACTCGGAATGAGATGCCATCCACCTCTGCAGGTGGCGGGCGCGAACGGAGATAACCGGCGGTGAGTTGATATCTCCCGCCTCGTTGAAACGCTGATTGGAAGGATTCCGCATTGCGGAATCCTGAACAATGGCGTTATAATTATAAAAGCAGTCAGCCGGTGTGTGCGGCTGTTTTAGAGAGTAAAGAGGAGTGAGCATCATAGAGTTCAAGCCGTTAGCCAAAGAAGATAAGCCGGTTTTGGATGCATTTTTCCAGGCCAGGTATTATGAGAATTCCCATTTCAATTTTACGAATTTATATATGTGGCGCAATCCCTACCATATCATGTGGGCGGTGGAGGATGGTGTCCTTTATTTTCGTGCTGAGTGGCAGGGCGAGCTGTTTGCGCTGCAGCCCTTTGGCCCCAAAGAGAAAATGCCTGGGGCAATCCAGCGGCTGCTGGATTGGTTCAAGGAAATCGGCCGGCCCTTTTCTATTTCCGGCATAGAGAAATCTTTTGCCCAGGAGATGGAACGGTTTGAAGGGGCGGACTTTCTGGTGGAGTCGGACAGGGACAATGCGGATTACGTGTACCGGAGCGAGGATCTTATCCAGCTGGCGGGCCGCAAATTCCATTCGAAGAAGAATCATTTGAACAGCTTCCGTAAGAACTACGCCGAGGCTGAATACCTGCCCATCACCGAGGAGATTGTGACCCAATGCAAGCTCAATATCAATGGCTGGTACAAGCTGCGGGCCCATGAGCAGCCGGATGATCTCTTTATAGCTGCGGAGCGGGAGGCTATTATTGAGGTGCTGAACAATTTTGAAGATTTTGGGCTCAAGGGCGGAGCTATCTTAGTGGATAAGCGGGTAGTGGCCTTTACCTTCGGCGAGCAGCTGAACAGCGATACGGCGGTGATCCATGTGGAAAAGGCGGACCCGGAGGTGCGGGGAGCCTACCCGGCAATCAATCAGGCCTTCGTAGCTCATGCCTGGGCGGAGATGACCTATATCAACCGTGAGGAGGATATGGGCATCGAGGGCCTCCGCAAGGCCAAGGAATCCTATCGGCCGGTGAAGATGATTGAGAAATTCACTGCTGTGCTGAAATAACGAAAGCCCCCTTCGGACTATGCCGGAGGGGGCTTTCGTTATGCGGTCTTCCTTGATTCCTTTACGCTGCATTGTACCGGAATCAAGAGGTGATCTTTTTGTAGTACACCGGGTTGGACGGTTCTGTTAAGCAAACGCCGGCAACCACGCCACCGACTGCAGCGCCGCAGGCGGCACCGACAAGAGCTGATCCGGATATAGAAAGCAGACCCATGCTGGCAGCGCAGGCGGCACCGATGCCTGCAAAGACAGCCCCTCCGGTTGCAATGCCGGCGACTACGACTGCGGCACAGACGGCTACTGCGGCAACGGCTTTCCAGAAGCCGCCCCAGCTCCAACCGCCGGTTACCATATCGAGCTCATCTTCTGCGAGCTCACGGTCTTCCCTCAGATGAGCGGCTTCTTCTTTGAGATGAGCCATGAGCTTGTTGCAGAACTGCTCGTATTCGTCAAAGGTCATTTTGCAGTATTTCTTGAGTGCTTCATAGGCCTCCTTAAGGTTGGAGGATTGTTCCAAAGCTGCCATAGCATCAGCATCGCGATGGAGCATTTCCATGGCCTCGGCAAAGGCTTTCTGTTTTTTATCATCTTTGAAATCAACGGTGATGGCAAGGTCCTTATCTTTTGTTGTCATTTTAATACGCCTCCTAAGCAATCTGTTGTTTGTTTTATATCCTTTATACGCAGGAGCAGAGGATTTATTACATAAAATAAATATTTTAGAAAAGGGAATACAGAAAAAACATTTTTAATAAACATGTGTATTTACTGGAAAAACAATTAACAAAAAACCTTGCAGAAATTTTGTATTTGTGATAATATGTAAACCATCATATAAAGCAAACCAATGAGGGAGAGATAAAATCTTTTGCGCGCGTACAGAGAGCCATGGGGGCTGGGAACATGGCCGTAAGCGGATGGATAAATGGACTCCTGAGGGTCGTGTGAAAAGCCTGGGCTTAGTAGCATGGGACGCAGGCCAGCGTTAGAGGGCAGGGGTGTGAGGCGCACCCTGGGGAAAGAGGCTGCTATGGCAGCAAGCAAGGTGGTACCGCAGATGAGAGCATCTGTCCTTTGATCAGGACAGGTGCTTTTTTTATTTGGAATGGGAGTGTGGAGAATATGGCAAAGAAGCTTTTGATGGGAAATGAAGCGATTGCGCTGGGGGCTATCCGGGCCGGGGTGGATGTGGTATCCGGCTATCCGGGGACCCCATCCACGGAGGTGTTGGAGACGATTGCCAAACATCGTCGCCCGGATACCTATGTGGAATGGTCCATCAATGAAAAGGCCGCAATGGAAGTGGCGGCCGGAGCGGCTTATACAGGCGCCCGGGCGTTGGTTACCATGAAGCAGGTGGGGCTGAATGTGGCCAGTGATCCCCTTATGAGCCTGGCCTATATCGGCGTGAAGGGCGGCATGGTGGTGCTGGTGGCAGATGATCCGGGGCCGATTTCTTCCCAGACGGAGCAGGATACCCGGCATTTTGCCCAGTATGCCCATTTGCCGGTTTTTGATCCCGCATCTCTGGAGGATGCCTATCTGCTCATCGGAGAGGCCTTTGCCTATTCGGAAAAATACCATACGCCGGTGATTTTCCGGCCTACCACTCAGATCTGCCATGCCTGTGCCAGCATTGAGGTGGAGGATGGCTATGAGGAGCATGAGATTGAGGGCTTCGTAAAGGATAAGAAATGGGTCATTTTCCCCCGGCTTTCCTATGAGAACCATATCCGCATCATCCGGCAGGAGAAGGTCCTGGGGGATGTTTTCTCGGATTTTGCTTATAATCGGCTGCAGAGGCGGTCCGATACGGAGCTGGGAATCCTGTCCGGGGGCGTGTCCTCCGCCTATGTGCGGGAGGTACTGGCGGATACCCGGGACGCGGTACGGACGCTGGAGATTGCCACTCCCCATCCCTTCCCGGAGAAGCTGGCCCTGGAGTTTCTGAGCGGACTGACGGATGTGCTGGTGGTGGAGGAACTGGATCCGGTACTGGAGGATGCGCTGCTGCTCCTTTGCGGTCGGCATCACCTGGCGGTGCAGATCCATGGCCGCCATACGGAAGAAACCAATATTGCGGGGGCCAATCATTATGAAAATGTCCGGGCGGCAGTGGACGTTTTCATGGGCCGGGAGCCGGCAGCTCCTGCCAGGCCGGTGCTGCCACCGCTGCCGGTACGTCCGCCGGTGCTCTGTGCGGGTTGTCCTCATCGGGGATCCTTTTACGCAGTGAAGACGGCTATGAAGCGGCAGAAGCAGAAGGCGGTATTCACCGGAGATATTGGCTGCTATACGCTGGGGAATGCCAAGCCGCTGGATATGGTGGACACCTGCCTGTGCATGGGGGCGGATATCACCATGGCTCAGGGGCTCCATCGGGTGGAGCCGGACAGCAAGCATATCGCCTTTATTGGCGATTCCACCTTTTTCCATACGGGGATCCCCGGGGTCATCAATGCGGTATACAATGAGACGGATATCACCGTCATCATCCTGGACAATTCCACCACTGCCATGACCGGGCATCAGCCCCATCCGGGCACTGGGCGGACCATGATGGGGAATATGACGGAAAAGGTCCATATCGACAAGGTGCTGGCGGGCTGCAATGTGAAATGCATTAAAAAGGCCAATCCGCTGCATCTGGAGGAGGCGGTGACTGCTGTCACCGAGGCGGTGGCTTTCCCTGGCGTATCCGTCGTCATCTTTGAGGAGCCCTGCATCGCGCTTTTCAAATCCCGGCCCAAGCTGGCTGTGGCACCGGATGTCTGCATTGGCTGCAGGCGCTGCATCAACGAGATCGGCTGTCCGGCCATATCCGTGACGGCGGAGGGCAAGGCGCTGATCGATGGGAATCTCTGTTATGGCTGTGATTTGTGCAGCCAGATCTGCCCGGTGGGGGCTATTGGAGGGATGGAAAAATGAAAATGGATTGCTTGCTGGCCGGCGTGGGCGGTCAGGGAACGGTACTGGCTTCCCGGCTCATTGCCCAGACGGCTATGGATGCCCTGGGTCTGGCCGCTCACACCTCGGAGACCATCGGCATGGCACAGCGGGGCGGCTCTGTCACCAGTCAGGTGCGCATCGGCAATGGACCCTGTGCACCGGCGATTCCCCTGGGGGGCGCGGAGCTCATCCTGGGTTTTGAACCGGCGGAGGCTCTGCGCAATTTTCCTTATTTAAAAAAAGAGGGAACGGTGCTGGTCAATTGCCGGCCCATCCAGCCGGTGACATCATCGCTGGGCGGCGGCTATGGTCTGGAGGCTATTCTGTCCTATCTGAAGCAGCAGGCCGGGCGCTGCATCCTGGTGGATGGAGATCGCCTCTGCCGGGCCGCTGGCTCGGGCAAGGTGCTGAATGTCATTTTGCTGGGGACAGCTGTGCGGGAAGGGCTGCTGCCCTTTTCCCGGGAACAGCTGCTGACCACGCTGGAGGCCCATGTACCAAAGAAATTCACGGAACTCAATCGACGGGCATTTGAGGTTGGTTACGATTATGAAAAGGCAGGCGGAAACCTATGATGAAACAGGAGCAATTCGAGAAATTCCAGAGGGCTTTCCAATATGCGGCGAAGAACAGTCCTTTCTATCGGGATGTTTATGAGGCCGCCGGCATCGAGCCGGGGGACCTGAAGACACCGGAGGACATCCAGAAGCTGCCCACCACGGACAAATACGATCTGCGGCGGGCTTATCCGCTGGGCATCCAGGCGGTGCCGGATGAAGAGGTGGTACGCATCCATTCCTCTTCAGGCACCACAGGGCAGCCGGTCATCATTCCCTATACAGAGCAGGATGTGGAGACCTGGGGGATGATGATGGCCCGCTGCATGAAGGTGGCCGGGGTCACCCGTCAGGACCGGGTGCAGATCACACCGGGCTATGGGCTTTGGACTGCGGGCATCGGGTTCCAGCGCGGCGCGGAGATGCTGGGGGCCATGGCAATCCCCACCGGGCCGGGCAATACAGAAAAGCAGCTGCAGATGATGATGGACCTGCATACCACGATCCTCTGCGCTACTTCATCCTACGCCCTGCTGCTGGCAGAGGAGATCACCCATCGGGGCATCCGGGACAAGATCCATCTGCAGCATGCCATTATCGGTTCGGAGCGCTGGGGAGATAAGATGCGCAGCCGCATCATCGGTGAACTGGGGGTGGATATTTTCGATATCTACGGTCTTACCGAGGTCTATGGACCGGGGATTTCCGTGAGCTGCAGCGAGCATCAGGGGCTGCATTACTGGGATGACCAGCTTTATTTTGAAATCCTGGATCCGGATACGGGCAAGGTGCTGCCGGAGGGTGAGCTGGGAGAGCTGACCATCACGACGCTGACGAAGCAGGGGGCACCGCTGGTGCGCTACCGCACCCATGATCTCACCCGCCTGCTGCCAGGGAAATGCCCCTGCGGGCTGAAATATCCCCGCCATGATATCATCCTGGGGCGTACGGACGATATGATCAAGATCAAGGCGGTGAATATCTATCCGGGGCAGATCGAGGATGTGCTGAAGGAGGTGCCCGGCGTGAGCAGTGAATACCAGGTGGTATTGGATCGGGGGGCTGACTACAAGGATTTCATGCTCCTCCGGGTAGAGCGGGAGCCGGGGACGGATCCCGCTGCCGTGGAACTGGCGGTGAAGAAGCGCTTCAAGGTGCGCATCGGCATTGCCATTGAGGTGGAGGCTGTTCCGCTGGGGGCATTGCCTCGCAGCGAAAAAAAGACGAAACGGGTCGTGGACAAAAGATATTGCTGATGGAAAACTCCTGGGGATTTCCCCGGGAGTTTTTTATTTAGGAGAAGCGTTTACAGCCTTGTCGGACTATAGACATAATGGTAAAATTAAGTAGATACCTATCGGAATATAGTAGAGATTATGGCAGCTGCCTGGAGGTATTTTTATGTATTACGAGCTTTTACATATTTTAGTATTCACGCAGGATCAGGATTTTTTGCGGATTTTGCAGGCGGTTCCAGCCCAAGCGCAGTTCGAGCATGTGTTCCTGCCGGCGCTGCCGGCATTTTCAGCATTGGACTGTGTAGATGCCGATGTAATCATCATGGATATTCCGGCAAAGCAGATACCCCCGGATATCCGTATGCGCTGTGGGTCGGCTCATCCGCAGCTGATTTACTGCGAGCGAGGGGCTGAACAGCGTCTGGAGGATTCCCGTCTGCTGGCGGTAATGGATGCACTGTGGGAAGCTCCCTACAGCGAGGAAAGGCTTACCTGTTTTTTTCAGTTGCTGCTGAGGGGAATCAGGCAGCGCAAGGAACTCTGGCTGGCGAAGAACCTGCTGGATACTACGATTGACAGTGTGCCGGATCTCGTATGGTTCAAAAATGTCAAAGGCGCCCATTTGAAGGTGAATCAGAGTTTTTGCGATATGGTTGGAAAGACTAAACAGCAGTGCTATAATCGAGGGCATTATTATATCTGGGATATAGATGCTGAAGAATATGCCCAGGGAGAGTATGTCTGCCTGGAATCCGAAGATATTGTAATGCAGAAGAAAAAAACCTGCGTATTTGATGAAAAGGTAAAAAAGCAGAATGGGGAAATGGTGCAGTTTACCACTTACAAATCACCCATCTTTGATGAAGACGGGGCGCTGATCGGTACGATGGGTATTGCCAGGGATGTTACGGATTGGAAGAATATGACGGCAGAGATCGGCATTATACTGAACAGCCTGGCATCGGCTGCTATGCTGGTGGATCGGGAGGGCCATATCTTCATGGCAAATACCATGGTCCGTAAGGTGTTTGGATGTGATCCGAAGGCATTGGCCGGTCAGGATTATGCAAGATGGAAAATGCTCGAGCTCCAGCAGGAACAGCCATTGCAGCAGGGTGAACATCGTCTGTTGGAATATAATTCTCAGGGAGAGCATTTATTCCTGAGTATGAGGGAAGAGCCGCTGCTGGATGTATTTCAACAGCCGGTGGGATGTTTTGTGATTTTTCAGGATGTAACAGAGCATAAAAAGCATCTGGAGCTGCTGGAGAACTATCAGAAAGAGCTGGAGTCCAATGTCCGCATGAAGACCAGGACTATTAATGACATACAGCGGCGTATCTTTAGCAGCTTTGCGTATCTGGTCACCAGCCGGGACAGCGCCACAGGGGATCATATCCGCAATACCAGCCGGTATGTGGACATCCTGCTGGATGAGCTGTGCCGGGAGGGGACCATTCCTGCACTCAATGATGGCGATTTTTGTCAGAATATTTCCCGGGCGGTGCCGCTGCATGATATCGGCAAGATTGCCATACCTGATGCAGTACTGAAGAAGCAGGGGAAATACACGGCAGAGGAATACGCCCTGATGCGCCGTCATGCGGAGCTGGGAGGACGGATCCTGGCCAAAACGCTGGCACCGCTGGAGGATTTCCAGTACTACAAGGTGGCGGCGGATATGGCGGTCTATCATCATGAGCGCTGGGATGGTCAGGGGTATCCCCGGGGGCTGCAGGGAGAGAACATCCCTGTGCCGGCGCGTATCATGGCTGTTGCCGATGTATTCGATTCCCTTATATCAAATCGTCCATTCCATCAGGCATTGACCATTGAACAGGCCTATGTCATCATCAAGGCCAATGCGGGGACCCAGTTTGATCCGGTGGTAGCGGCGGCCTTTATCATGGCCCGGCCGCAGATTGAGCGATCGGTGCGGGAGAATGTTTATCGAATCAAGTGAATGCCGTCAATCGGCTGCAGGAGGGATAGCTCTTATGGACGCACAGCTTATCGCCAGCTATCGAAAAATATTTGATTATACGCCGGTAGCTTTTGCTATTTTACAATTGATCCCAGCAGAGGATGGAAAAAATGAGGATTTCAGGATACTTTATATGAATGAGGCCTGTGCAAAACTCAGCGGCCAGAATTTGACGGATGTGGAGGGAAAGAATTTTTTGGGGCAGTTTCCTGAAGCAGCACATTCCTGGCTGGAGGTCCTTCGCCGGGCGACTGGCGGGGAGAAGACAGTACGGCGGGTGTACAGCAATATGCTGCAGCGGTATATGCATATCGAATGCTATCCCATTGAGCCCGGTGTGTGCGGCAGCCTGCAGCTGGATGTGACGGAAGAGATCAGGCGGCGGCAGGAGCTGGAGGTTTTGAAGGAATCCTATGAAGCGGCCATTGCTTCCTCCGGACTGCGCTATTGGGAATATGATCTGCGCCATGACCGGGCTATCCATAGTGAGCAGTCCCAGCGGGAGCTGAGGATTCCCAAATACATGGAGAACTACCCTCAGTCCTGGCTGGATATGAATATATTGCTGCCGGAATACTGGGCCAATTATCTGGATGTTCATAAAAAGCTGAAGGCAGGGCTTAAATCAGCGGCCTTTGAGGAGCAGATCTGGTCGCCGAATTTTGAGACGCCCCGCTGGGAAAAGATCATCTATCGGACTATTTTTGATGAAAAGGGGGAGCCTCTGAAAGCTATTGGCACAGCGGTGGATGTGACGGAGCAAAAGGAGCTGGAGGCAGCTTTCCGGGATTTTCAGCAGGATCAGTCCATGCTGGCAGCTTCCCGGCTGGAGGCCTACAAGCTGAATGTGACCAGGGACGGCATTGTCTCCATCAAGACGGGGACAGTGGTGCCCGGGCGGGAGAAGCAGCGGCTGTCCATGACGGAATTCTTCCATGAATCCAGTCAGAATATCAAGGATCCGGTAGAACGGGCTGGCTATTGCCGGATCTATGACCGGGCCCGCATGCTTGCGGAATATGCCCGGGGGCGCAAGAGCAGCAGCTTTGCAGGCTGGTATGATGCGCCGGGAAAGGCGCGCCGCTATCTGCGCATTACCCTGAACATGATGCAGCATCCTGTGACCCGGGATATCATTGGCATGACCTGCGCTGATGATATCACGGAGCAGAAGCTGAATGAGATCACCCTGGAATGCGCGGTGCAAAGTGTATTTGAACTGGTTCTGCGCATTGATGCCCGGACCGGAAAATTCCGGATATGCCAGCAGACCCTGCCGCTGCGTCTTTCCGCTGCCGAACGGGATGGCAGCTTTGAGGAGGCAACCCGGCTGGTGTTCAAGGACTTGATTCGGGATCCGGAGGAATATAAAAAGAAGCTGCAGGAACTGCGGCTGTGGAATGTGATCCGCAGCCTGAATGAACTGCGGCTGTGGAATGTGATCCGCAGCCTGAATGAAGCTGGAACCTTTACTACCTATTATGATGCCCTGGTATTTGGGCAGCAACGCAGAAAAAGGCTGCAGTTTTCCTATATCGATAAGGAAAACATGCTGATCTGTATGGCCTGTACTGATGTTACGGGCTCAACAGGGGATTGAAGCAGGGCGGAGCGGTGAGTGCTCCGCTCTTTCTTATTGCGCCGGAGGGATTCCGCGCTGCGGAATCCTGGACAATGGCGTTATAACTTGATTGTTCAAGGTTTTCCCAAGGAAAACCTACCGCTTAAAGTTTCAACACGGCGTCCTTCTGTGTTATAATATCTATGAGGATGTGATGAATTGCGTTTACGGGGAAATCTATTTTTAATGACAGCGGCTTTTATCTGGGGGACGACCTTTGTGGCCCAACAGGTGGGGATGGACGCCTTAGGGCCCTTTTCTTATGCCGCGGCCCGGTATGTGCTGGGGCTTTTGGCAGTGCTGGTGATTTGGCGCGGCTTTCGTGGACAGCGGCAGGCTGCCCGCCGGGCGGGAACCTATAAAAGCGGCTGGCTGGCCGGCATAGGGGCGGGCTGCATTATGTTCACTGCTTCTTCCCTGCAGCAGGTAGCCATGCAGTACACCACTGCGGGAAAGACATCTTTTATTACCTGTCTTTATATCATATTTGTTCCATTGTTCGCGGTGCTGCTCAGAAAGCGGATCCGGCCGGAGAACTGGCTGGGGGCGGTGCTGGCCCTTACAGGGCTCTACTTCCTCTGCGTGAAGGAGGATCTGACCCTGAGCTATGGCGATACACTGGTTTTTATCAGTGCTTTTTTCTGGACCTTCCATATTCTGTTTATTGACCGCTATGCGGCCATGGTGGATGCCATTGAGATGTCTGCTATGCAGATCGCCGTATGTGCGGTTTTCAGCTCTGTGGCGGCTGCGGGCTGGGAGAACTTCACCTGGGCCGGCGTGCAGCAGGAGGCTTTTCCCATCTTTTATGCCGGGGTGATGTCTGCGGGAGTGGCCTTTACGCTGCAGATTATCGGGCAGAAATACGCAGAGCCATCCCACGCGGCGGTGATCATGAGTCTGGAAGCGGTATTCGGAGCCCTGGCCAGCTGGCTGCTGCTGCATGAGATCATGCAGCCGTTGGAAATCTTTGGCTGCCTGCTCATGATCGCCGGGATGCTCATTACCCAGATCGGCGGGCGCTTGTTTCGGAAGACAGTGCAAAATCCATGATTTCCCCATGCTGTAATTTACGGGCGGAAGAATGTTCTTTTTCGTTGCATTTCATGAAAAAAAGGGGTATAATGATTTCGTATTCAGGTATTTATACTGGAAACGATGAAAAGGAAGTGTTTTTCTTGAAGCTGGACGGTGTGAAGATTCTTCTTATATGCTTGTCGGTCATGTTCTTTACGGCAATGTAAGCGGGTTGGTTTTGGAATGGATGCCTTGACAGGATCAGTAGGGACTGGTTCTGTCTTTTTTTCGTTTTTTCCCGAAAAATAGCAGGAATGCAGCGAATTAACGCGAAGTAATAAAAGATATATATAAGCCTGAAAGAACAGGAAGGGAGCAAGGCTTCTATGGCAGAAAAAGAGCTGGCTATCAAGAAGGCCATCGTGACCATAAAGATCATTGGCGTAGGCGGCGGCGGCAACAGTGTGCTGCTTCGTATGGCCAAGAAAAAGGTTTTGGATATAGATCTCATTGCGGTGAATACGGACGCGAAACAACTGGCTATCATGCAGCAGGCTGGAGTGATTCCGCTGCAGATTGGTGAGAGTCTCACCAAGGGGCGCGGTACCGGAGGAAGCCTGGAACTGGGAGAGAGTGCAGCCCAGGCTGATGAGGAAAAGATCCGCAGCGCGATGAAGGGGGCGGATCTGGTTTTTGTGACCGCCGGTATGGGGGGCGGCGCCGGCACAGGCGCCGCCCCGGTGGTGGCTAAGATTGCCCGGGATTTGGGAATCCTGACCATAGGTGTGGTCACGGTCCCGTTTTCCTTTGAGGGGGCGCGCAAGAAGCGGCTGGCCAATGAGGGCATTGTGAAGATGCAGGCAAATATGGATGCGCTCATCGCCGTCCATAACGATAATCTCATGAAGCTGCCGGAGAATCGGCGCATGTCCCTGGTGCAGGCCTTTGAGGCGGCGGATGAAATCCTGCGGCAGGCTATCCGCTGCATTGCGGAGATGATTCTGACCACCGGTGTCATCAACGTGGATTTTGCGGATGTCACTTCGATTTTCCGGCAGAGCGAGAGCAGCGATGCGCTGCTGGGTATCGGTGAAAGCAGTGATGGTGCTGTCCGGGCGGTCCAGCTGGCAGTGGAAAGCCCGCTGGTGGATAAATCTTTGGAAGGGGCCCGGGGCATTATTTTGAATATCAGCGGTGATGAAACCCTGAGCCTTTACGAGGTCAACGAGGCAACGAAGTACATCTATGAGCATACGAATCCGGATGTGAATATCATTCTGGGAACGGTGATCGATGAGGAACTGGGGGATCGGGTGCGGGCCACCATCATTGCCACGGATTTCGTGGACGGCATGGTCATCAAAGCACCACGGCCTCAGGAGCCGGCAGCGAAGGTATCGGAATTTTCTCTGGATACTCCCGATTTTATGAATGCCCGGGGGGCGGAGATTCCCAGGTTCAAGTTTTCCGGCAGCATGGAAATGCCATCTTTTCATTGTAAGGATGAGGATAAGAAATGACTGTGGCTGCAGTGGATTATTGTAAAAAATAGTTTGCTGCGGCTTTTTCTTTTGCTATACTAAAATAGTAGGAAATAAAAGCGAAGGAATGATGGTGTTATGCTGGGAAAATTTTCACGTACGGAATTGCTGCTGGGGGCTGCGGGTATGGAGCGGCTGGGCAAAAGCTGTGTGGCTGTATTCGGTATCGGGGGCGTGGGCTCCTTTGTGGCGGAAGCCCTGGTGCGCAGCGGGGTGGGGCATCTGGTGCTCATCGATGATGACCGGGTATGCGAGACCAATATCAATCGTCAGCTCCATGCCACAACGAAGACAGTAGGGCGTCTGAAGACAGAGGTGATGCGGGAGCGGCTGCTGGAGATCAATCCAGCGGCAGTGGTGGATGTGATTGCTGATTTCTACCTGCCGGAAAAGGCCCAGGAATTTTTCTGTTTTCCTTACGATTATATCGTGGATGCCATCGATACGGTTACGGGAAAAATCGATCTGGTATTGCAGGCGCAGCAGCGGGGCATTCCCATCATCAGCAGCATGGGGGCGGGAAATAAGCTGCATCCGGAGCTGTTTGAGGTAGCGGATATCTATGAGACCAGTGTCTGCCCGCTGGCCCGGGTCATGCGCAGGGAGCTCAGGCAGCGGGGAGTGAAGTCGCTGCAGGTGGTATATTCCCGGGAAAAGCCACTGATGCCTGGAAATCAAGGCTGCGGCAGTGAGTGCATCTGCCCGCCGGGCAGTCCCAGGACCTGTGCCCAGCGCCGGTCAGTGCCGGGAAGCATTTCCTTTGTTCCCTCAGCAGCCGGCCTCATTGCTGCAGGGGTGGTTGTCCGTGGCCTTTCTACGGACGTTCTTTCAGGCAGTCATAAGTAGGTCGAGAAATTTTGCACTGGTCCATGGCTTGAGAAGAATTTTGAATAATGACGTTATAACACGGTATATTAGATAAGCACGTTATTGCATCATGGGAGGGAGAAGGTATGAGATCCTGTTATTTTGCCAGGCTTACAGCCTTGAGTGTGATTTTGGTTTTCTTTATTGCGGCCGTGGCTGGCTGCGGGAACAAGTCTGTGGAAAATAAGAGCCTGGATATCGCCACTGGCGGTACAGCGGGCAGTTATTATCCAATCGGTCGTGCAATGGCGGAGATCATCAATCAGGAGATTCCTGGCATGAAGGCCAGTGCGCAGAGCACCGGGGCTACAGTGGCAAATATCAACACGCTGAGGGATAGCGCTGTGGATCTGGCTATCGTGCAGAATGATATTACCTATTATGCGGCCAATGGGATAGAGATGTTCAAGGATAAAAAGGTGGATAATATCCGGGGGATGGCGTCACTCTATCCGGAAACCTGTCAGATCATCACCCTGGAGTCCTCGGGAATCAAGAGCATAGCAGGGCTCAGGGGCAAGAGGGTCGCTGTCGGTGCGGCGGGCAGCGGCGTGGAGGCAAATGCCCGCCAGATCATGGAAGCCTATGGGGTGACCTATAATGATATAGAGGTTCAGTACCTCTCCTTTGGTGAGGCTGCCAGGGCCTTGAAAAATGGCAATATAGATGCAGCTTTCCTCACAGCAGGTTACCCGACTGCGGCAGTGCAGGATATTGCCGCTAACAACAAGGTGCGGCTGCTGTCTATAGATGAGGACAAGGCGGACGATCTTATTGCCAAGTATCCTTTTTATACGAAGACAAAGATACCGGCGGGTACTTATACCGATTTCAATCAGGATGTACTGGCGGTGTCGGTGATGGCTATACTGGTGGCGACGGATAAAATGGAGGATCAGCGGGGCTATGATATCGTCCAGGCGCTGTTTTCCCATCTGGATCAGCTGAAGGCTTCCCATGCGGTGGGCAGGCTCATTACCAGGGATGGTGCCATGAGGGGAATGCCTATTCCGATGAATGCCGGCGCGGAGAAATACTTCAAGGAATGATCGTCAGGGAAGGGAGGGGGAGCGGATGCTGGCAGGCATCCGCTTTTGCCTTATGATGGGAACAAAGAGATTTTATTGGATTTTAGGGGCCTGCTGTCTGCTGCTTGTATGGCTCTGGCAGCTGCCCTGTCTGTTCGTGGAAGGCAGCGATGGCTTTATCGCCGTGATCCCGGCACGGGCAGGACAGCCTTTTTCCATACATTTCATCCATTCGGTGCAAAGGACGCCCGTAGAGGAAAATCTGCAGATCAATGGAGCACGGAATGGGTTTGACCTCCTGTCTACAAAATACCAGTCTTTTGGGGTGGGACTTCCCTTTTTATCCAGTGAGGGGGATTTTCAGCAGCAGGGGGATTATTTCGTGCTGGGAAATATGGATCGCCATTTCTCATCGCTGAAGCTGCGCACGGGGACAGGGACAGAGCTGTCCCTGGATGTAGCGGGAAAGCGCTATCCGCTGTACAGTCTGCTGCCGTCAGGCAGTGAGGTGCGGCTTTATATAGCGCCATGGTATCAGCGCATTGTTGGATATTTTATCCGTTTTGCCTAAAGAAGTTACAGGCTTTTTACGATATAGGTATATAAGCCTGTATTTTTATATCTTTTTTATCAGTTGCTATTGAATAAACCTGTTTTTTTGTATAAGATGAAGGGTAGAGCCTGTGATGTTGCTAAAAATAAGGAGGCGTTTTATGGGCCAGCCATTGAAAATCCCATCAAATTCCATATTGCGGCGCTTTAAATTCTATTTTGATCTGCTGAAGAAAACCTCGGATTCCTATCTGTTTACCACCGATATGCAAAATGGTACAGTGCTGTTATCACCCAATCTGGTAGCGGATTTTTCTCTTCCGGGAGAAACTCTGCCGGATTTCGACAAGGTATGGATGCCTCGTATCCACCCGGAGGATCGGTCGGAATATGAGAAATCCATGAAGGCGCTCATTGTGGAAAAGAGTCTTCACGAGCATGATCTGGAATATCGGGTGAAGGATAATAAGGGAGATTATTGCTGGATACGCTGCCGCGGGCGGATCTCCAATGATGCCAGTGGCAGGCCGTCACTGTTTGCCGGAACCATGGTCCGGCTGGGGCAGCGGACCAAGGTGGATTCCATTACCGGCCTTTTCAATAAATATCAGTTTGAACAGGCGGTGAAGTCGGCTCTGGGCCGTTATCATGAAACGGGTACTGGCGGTGCCCTTATGGTATTCGGCCTGGACAACTTCAAGATCGTGAATGAAACCTATAATAGGTCTTTTGGGGATCAGGTATTGAAAATGCTGGCCCGGCGCATAGAGAATATATTGCCGCCCATGCTCACTTTGTACAAGCTGGACGGTGACGAGTTTGGGCTGGTCTATCCTGGCGGTACGGAGGAGCAGTTGTCGGAAATCTTTTCCAGCGTGCAGAAATGCATGATGCGTCCCCAGGAAATCGATGGTAAGATGTTCTTCTGCACCATCTCAGCGGGTACGGTATTTTATCCCCAGGCGGGGAAGGATTATCTGGTGCTCCATAAGCACGCGGAGGCGGCACTGGATTTGGCCAAGCAGAGCGGCAAGAACAAGAATTGCCTGTTTTCCAAGGCCCAGTACAATCGCTGGGTGCGCTCCATCAGTATGCGGGATGATCTGAGGGACAGCGTGGAGCAAGGCTGCCGGGGCTTCAGCCTCTTTTTTCAGCCGCAGGTCAGCGCCCGGGGGCAGAAGCTCATCGGGGCGGAAGCACTGCTGCGCTGGATGAATCCCAAGGGCCGCATGGTGGCCCCCATGGAGTTCATTCCTATCCTGGAAGATACGAAGATGATCATCCCCGTGGGAAAATGGGTATTCGAGGAAGCGGTGAAGATCTGCAAGGAATGGCAGAAGAAGGTTCCCAAGTTCTGCGTAAGCGTCAACGTTTCCTATGAGCAGATCAAGGACGGGACCTTTAAGGAATTTGTGGGGCAGTGTGCGGCCAAGTACGATATAGCGCCCCAATCGGTGGTGCTGGAGCTTACGGAAAGCAGCATCGTAGCGGACTGGTCCTTTGTGAACCGTCAGTTCGATGATTTCCGCCAGCAGGGCTTCCGCATTGCCATGGATGATTTTGGCACCGGGTATTCTTCCCTGGTCTATTTGAAAAATCTTTCCTGTGATATCGTGAAGATTGACCGGGAATTCGTGAAAAATATTCTGAACAATGATTTTGACCGTCATATCGTGGAGTATACCGTGGAACTCTGCCACAGCGTTGGCATGAGGACCTGCATAGAGGGCGTGGAAGAGGTGGAGGAATACGACCTGCTCACCAATATCTGCAAGGCGGATTCCATTCAGGGCTATCTGTTTGGACATCCGGAATCCGTGCCCGTGTTTGAAAAGCAGTTTTTAGAACAAGGATAGGTGTTTATGGGAAGAAATAAGGAAGACATGCCGGAAGTGGATCTTCTGGGACAGAAAAATGTGAAGTACGGCTATGAATATACGCCGGAGATCCTGCAGACCTTTGAGAATAAGCATCCGGACAATGATTACTGGGTGAAGTTCAATTGCCCGGAATTTACCAGCCTGTGCCCGATTACGGGGCAGCCGGATTTTGCGACGATGTATATTTCCTATGTGCCGGATATCCGCATGGTGGAGAGTAAATCGCTGAAGCTGTATCTGGTCAGCTTCCGCAATCACGGGGATTTTCATGAGGATGTGGTGAATATCATCATGAAGGATCTCATCAAAGCAATGGATCCCCGCTATATCGAGGTGTGGGGGAAGTTCCTGCCCCGGGGCGGTATTTCCATTGATCCTTATGCCAATTACGGCCGGAAGGGAACCCGTTATGAAGAACTGGCCTGGGAGCGCTTCCGCCAGCATGATCTGGTGGGAATGGAACGGGTAGATAACCGCTGAGTCCACCGAAAGGATCCAACGGACAGGATGGAGTGGTTTTTGTGAATAATCTTTTACGCAATGTATTGATACGCCGCAGTATTTATACCTTTGATCCCCGGCCGCTGCGGGATGATGAGCTCATGGAAATACTGGAGGAAGGCAAGCTGCTTTCGGATGCGGCCTCCAATCACATCTGGCATTTCACCGTTATCCAGAACAGAGGTATCATCCATAAGATTGCGGAGGGAACGCGGCAGCAGTTTTCCCGGGAACTGGAGATGCTGGTGAAAAGTGAGGAGCAGCGGGAGGATCAGCGTTTTTTGCAGCAGATTCCTGTACTGCTGGTGATTTCAGGCTGCACGGATAAAAAATATTCGGCGGATGCGGCCAATACGGTTTTTGGCGGCATGATGCTGGCAGCGGAAAAATACAGTATCGGCTCCTGCTGGCTCAGTGCAATTCCCGGTTTCCTGTGTTCAGAGCAGGGGGAGGATATCCAGAATCTCATCAGCATACCGGAAGGCTATGAACCGCTATGCGCGGGGGCTTTTGGTTATCGGGAGAGCGAGCGGATAACAGAGATTACCTCAATGGACAACATTGTAAATATCGTGAAATAAAGAAAAGCGGTCCTGCGGGGATCGCTTTTCTTCATGGAGGAGAGATGGGAATGCTTCAGGTATATACGGGAAAGGGCAAGGGAAAGACCACCGCAGCCATTGGGCTGGCTATCCGTTCCCTGGGAGCCGGGCATCGGGTCTATATCATGCAGTTCATGAAAAGCCTGGCTTACAGCGAGCAGAAAATCCTGCAGGGGTTTGCCCCGCAGCTGGAGCTGCATACCACGGGAAAGCCCTGTTTCCTGGCCAGAGAAGGGATGCTGTCCCCTGAGGAGCTGAAAGCCTGGGGCGATCAGGTGGTGGTATTTCCTCCCGGGCAGCCGCCGAAGGACTATGTGCGTCTCATGGAGCAGGGGTTTGGGGCCGCATCCCGGGCGGCCTGCTCTGGGATTTATGACCTGGTGATACTGGACGAAATCAATACGGCGTTCTTTTTCGGCCTGCTGGAGCAGGCTCCCTTTGAGGCAATGAGGAAAGCACTGCCGGAAGGGACAGAGCTGGTCTGTACCGGTCGCGGGGCCCCCGAATGGCTGCTGGCACAGGCGGATCTGATTACGGAAATGCAGGAGGTCCGGCATTATTATCAGCAGGGCGTCCCGGCCCGGCGGGGAATTGAAAATTAAAACACGACAGCACAAAATAAAATACTAATATACGGCAAAAACACTTAATTATTTTAAATATCATACTGAATGATAGAGGATTTTTAATGCGCATGGCGAATTCTTCGGAAAGAATATATCCGGAGGAGGACGATCGTTGTGCCGATGTATAAGAGGTCCATGTTTGTTCTTTTGGCTTTGGCCCTTTTGGCTGCAGCCGGGCTTTTTTACGGGTATTCCCAGCAGGGGACGGAGCTGCCGCTGGACGAGGGCAGGGCCGATGGGCCTGCGGCGAAGATCACGGTTTATGTATCCGGGGCGGTGAACCGGCCCGGCCTGGTGGAGCTTTCCCAGGGAGCCAGGGCGGCAGATGCCGTCAATGTCTGCGGCGGCCTGCTGCCCACTGCGGATGAGAAGGCCGTGAACATGGCTCAGGTGCTGAAGGATGGCGCGCAGCTCCAGGTGCCGGTGAAGGGGGCTGCGGGGGCCGGGGGCAGCGGCAAGGACAGCTCTGGCAGGGTGTCCATCAATACAGCAGATGAGAAAGCCCTGGATACATTGCCAGGTATCGGTCCGGCTATGGCCAGGCGCATTGTGGAATACCGACAGTCCAATGGGGGCTTCCAGTCCCTGGAGGATCTGAAAAAGGTCAAGGGCATCGGTGCAGCCAAGTTCGAGAAGCTTAAGGATAAGGTGTGCCTATGAAGGCGGGGCAGTATCCGCTTGAATTTCTGAATCTTCTGCTTACATTTCTCTGTGTTGGAATACTGGCAGGGGAGCGGCTGCCGCTGGCCGTTTCCTGGCAGCTGGCGGCAATGGCCGCCGGGGCTGGTGCAGCCGCCTTTTTCCTGCGGCGGGGACTGGCGAAGGGGACAGTTTTCCTTTTGCTGGTCTTTTTTCTGCTGGGAAGCTGCCGCATGGCAATGGAAAGCCAGCTGCCTGCCCGGGATGTGGGTCATCTGGCTGGCCAGGAGGTCAGGCTCATTGCCATGGCAGTGGAGGCACCCCGGCAGGTGGAAAATACCGATGGGAGCCGGAGCTGGCGCTGCATCGCTGAAGTGGAGCAGGGAGGGGAGACAGGAAGCCCGATGCAAAGGCTGCAGGGGCGGATCTATATTTCCTGGCAGTTGGCCAGCGAGGCGCCTGATGTACGGATTGGCGACCGCCTGCGGGCAGCCGGCCGGCTGCGGCAGATCCATGGCTATCAGAATCCGGGAACCATCGATATGGTACGGGCGGCCCGGGCCAGGGGAATCACGNCCCGGCTGTCGGTGAACCGGGAGGGGCTGCGGGCAGAACCACAGGAAAGGCTGCTCTGGCGACGATGGCTGGAGCAGCTCCGGTCCGGGTATGAGGAACAGATGACCGCTGTGATGCCTCCGGCCGATGCCGCCGCGGTTTTTGCCATGCTCTTTGGCGGCTATGCGGGAATCCGGCCAGAGCTGCTGGAGGCCTTCACCACCACGGGGATTGTCCATATCCTGTCTGTATCCGGCTCCCATATCACCCTTTTGGCCGGGACGGCTGTCTGGCTGGCCGGGCTGCTTGGAATGGGGCGTTTGGCCCGTACGGCTTTTGTGCTGCTGCTCATTGCCGCCTACAGCCTGCTGGCAGGCTGTGTGCCGCCGGTGATCCGCTCAGCGGTGATGGGGGGCCTGGCCTTTGCGGCCCTGACCATGGGCCGGGAAAGGGACGCCCGGAAGCTGCTGACTATCACAGGGCTGGCCATGCTGCTTTTCTCGCCTTATCTGCTTTATGATACCAGCTTTCAGCTATCCTTTTTGGCTACCGCCGGGCTTCTGTATCTGTCACCGGCACTGGCTGTCTGGCTGGAAAAATATCTGCCGCCCTGGATTGCCGGAAGCCTGGCGGTCACCATCGGTGCCCAGCTCAGCGTGCTGCCGCTGCTGGCCTGGTATTTCCACCGGGTATCCGTCAGTGCCCTGCTGGCCAATATGCTGGCTGTACCCCTGGTGGAGGCCATCATTGTACTGGGACTCTTTGCCGGGATCGCCGGCTGGCTGCTGCCTTTTCTCTCGCAGCTGATCTTCATGGGAGACAGCCTTTTGCTGGGGCTAGTCTACGAAATCACCCGGCTGCTGGCCCGGCTGCCGGGAAGCCAGCTTTACCTGCCGGCCATGGGACTGCCCCTGGCACTGGGCTGGTATCTGCTGCTGGCTCTGCTCTGGAATGGGGAGAAGAGCCGGGGATTGTACCAAAGATATCTGGTGCCTCATGCCAGGACCATTTTGGCCGGCAGTGCGATTATGCTGGTGCTGGCGGGGGGAGCCAGAGTCCTCAGCCCGGGGGAGATGGCAGTGCATTTCATCGATGTGGGGCAGGGGGATGGAGCCCTCATAGTCACGCCCCATGGACATGCCTTCATGGTGGATGCGGGAGGAACCCGGGATAATGCCTATGATGTGGGAGGCCGGGTGGAGGTTCCCTATCTGCTTCATTATGGGATACGGCAGCTGGAGGGAATCTTTCTGACCCATGCCCATGAGGATCATGCGGCGGGGGCCGGCGGTATCGTGAGGCGGCTGCCGGTGGGACGGATCTACACAGCCAGCGAAGGGCCGGGGGCCTATATGAAGGTCATGCAGCTCGCTCCCGCACAGCTGGAGGGCCGCAGTCTGCAGCCGCTGCAGGAGGGGCAGGTGCTGGAAATCGATGGCGTGCGCATCGAGGTGCTGTCAGCACCGCAGCTGTCGGCAGGGAAAAGCGGGGCCACCGGCAATGAGGTTTCCAATGTATTGCGGGTGAGCTATGGCCGGGTTTCCTTTTTATTCACCGGGGATATGGTCCGGGAACAGGAGACGGCTCTGCTGGCGGAGCAGAAGAGCCTGCGGAGCACGGTGCTGAAGGTGGCCCATCATGGCTCCCATACCTCCAGTACCCAGGCCTTTCTGCAGGCGGTGCAGCCCCGTTGGGCGGTGGTGAGTGTGGGGGCGGACAACAGCTTCGGACATCCTCATCCCGAGGTCCTGCAGCGCCTGCAGGACATTGGTGCCGGCCTGCTGCGCACGGATCGGATGGGCGCCATCGTTTTTCGTACGGACGGACAGCGGATGAGGGTGGAAAAATTTGTGGAGAAGGAATAGAATAAAAGAGCAGATATATAGCTGAACAGCAGAGCGGGCAGGTGATTTTTTGCAGAAAAGTATTCATATCTTATGCTGGTGTTTCTGTTTCCTGGTATTCATGCCCCTGGCCCAGGCCAGGGATTTTAACGTGCGGCTGGATACAGCGGGACTGGAACAGGCACCGCGGCCCCAGGATGATTTCTACCTTTCCGTGAACTACCAATGGCTGAGGGATACCCCCATACCGCCGGAGGAAAAGCGGGTGGAGACCTTTTCCTCCATGGATGAAAAGGTCAGGCAGCAGCTGGCGGATATCACCCGGGATGCGGTCCGCAGGAATCAGGAGGGGACAGCTGACCGGGACGAAAATAATATTGCGGCTCTGTATGCCTGTTTCCAGGATGGGAAGCAGCGGGAGACTGTGCAGCTGGGCCAACTGGCAGCGGCCCTTCATCAGGTGGAGCAGGCAGCCACCGTGCAGGAATACGCGGATACCATGGCTGCTCTGTCCCATGAGCTGGGAACACGGGGCCTGGTTGGAAGCTTTGCTATCCAACGGGAGCCGCTGGAGAATAAAACCTGCGTAGTCTGGCTGCAATCGCCGGATATAGGGCTGCGGCGGGATTTCCTGCTGGATAAGTCCAATGGAGCTTATTTCGATGCCTATCGCGGCTACATCCGCGATCTGCTGGTGCTTTATGGACATACGCCGGCGGCAGCGGAGACAGAGGCCGGGCAGATCTTTGAGCTGCAAAGGGATCTGGCCGGACATTCCCTGGCTCCGGGAGAATTAGCGGATACGGATAATATCCTGCAGCCGCTGAATTTGGCGGGAGTCCAGCGGTTATACCGGGCTGTGGACGCCAAAGCCATGCTGACGGCAGGAGGGATTGGATCTCAGAATGGCGTACAGGCCTGGTATGCCAGCAATCCTACCGCTTTGCGGCGGGTGAATGAACTGCTGACGCCGGAGCGTCTGCCCCAGTTCAAGGCTTATGGCATCTTTAAGCTGCTCAGTGATTATGCCCCCTATCTCACGGCAGATTATGGTTCTGCGGCCAGCCGCTATCGGCTGGCCATGAGCGGGGCGGCTCAGGATAAATCCCGGGAACGTCAGATGCTGGAAGGCAATGAGGCCTTGCTGACCGGGGCCTATGGCCGTCTCTATGCGTCCCGGTACAGCAGCCGAGGGGACTGTGATGAAGTGAAGGGCTATATCCAGCGTATCCTGGCCGGCTATCGGGGGAAAATCCAGGAAATGCAGGGGTTGAGCAGCAAGGCCAGGAGCATGGCTCTGCGGAAGCTGGATACCATGCAGCTTCGGGTTGGCTATCCGGAGGAATGGCCTGCTTATCTGGATACCTGCCAGCTGCTGTCACCCCAGGCTGGCGGCTGCCTGATCGATGATGTGCTGGCACTGCAGCGCCAGCAGCGGGCGGCAGAACTGGCCCTGCTGGGTCAGCCCATCCGCCGGGGAATTTGGCGTGAGGCTGTGCCTCAGACAGTCAATGCCTTTTATAATCCAGAGGATAACAGCATCAGCTTTCCGGCAGGAATCCTGCAGGCGCCCCTCTATGATAAAAAGGCCGATCCTATGGACAATCTGGGCGGGCTGGGAATGATCATCGCCCATGAAATCACCCATGCCTTTGACAGCAGCGGGTCACAGTACGATGAGCAGGGCCGGATCCGCAGCTGGTGGACCCGGAAGGACTGGGAGGCCTTTGGCCGGCGGCAGGATAAGATCGTGCGTTTTTATGAGCATTATCGTTTTCCCGATGGCAGCCGGCAGAATGGACAGCTGACTCTGGTGGAGAATATGGCGGATCTGGGAGCGCTGGACTGTCTCACAGACCTGGCCGGCAGCGGCAAGGAGGCGCTGCGCCGCCTTTACATCAGCTATGCCCGTACCTGGAGGGACAAGATGACCGAGGCTGAATTCCGCAATCGCCGCAGTGACATTCATGCGGTATCCGCGGTTCGGGTCAACGCGGTGCTGAGTTCCACGGACGGTTTCTATGAGGCCTTCTCTCTGGAGCCGTCGGATGCCATGTATATTGCCCCGGCAGACCGCATGCGGTTTTGGTGAGGCCCTGGGCGGTTCGGCAGCGGAGGGCTTTTCGTGACAAATTCTCATCGGTAGTATATGATAAGGAAAGGAAGCGAAGGGAGCGGCGATATGAAATATGGAGAGCTTATGGCTCTGCTCAAGAAGGAAGGCCCCAGGCAGGTCTATCTGCTGAGCGGCGAGGAGAGCTATTACATAGATAAGGCCAGGGATCGTATACTGGCGGCCCTGTTCCCGGAGGGGAGCGAGGCGATGCAGGACGCGCTGCAGAAGCTGGGCGCGGATACGGATGTGGATACCCTGATCGGGCAGATCGAATCTGCCCCTTTTTTTGCGGATAAGAATGTGATCCTTTGTCCGGGCGGCCGGTTTTTCAAGGAGAAAAAGGGCGCTGAGGATGAGAAGAAGCCGGCCAGGGGCGGGAAAAAAGCCACTCCGGAGGAGCGGCTCATAGCGGTGCTGTCCAGCATGCCGCCTTACAGCTATGTGATCTTTGATCTTCGGGAAAAGGCGGATAAGCGGCGCAAGCTCTATAAGACGGTGGACAAATATGGGGCAGTGCTGGAATCCGAGGCGGTGCGGGCCTGGACCATCGGAGACTGGCTGCGGGACAAGCTGCTGGAGATAGGGAAGGAACTGGACCGGGAGGCCTATGCCTATTTCACAGGGGCTGTGGGCATGATGCAGCAGATTTCCCTGTCCTATCTGGACAAGGAGTTTGATAAGCTGGCGCTCTACACAACGGAGCGGCGGCTGACCAGGAAGGATCTGCTGCAGGTGTTTTCCAGCATACCGGAGGTTTCCGGTTTTGCCATGGTGGATGCGGTGAATGCCAAGGATGTGAAAAGGGCGCTGCAGCTGCTGCAGCGCCAGATCGATGACGGGGTATATATGCCCTTGATCCTGGGGCTTCTGGTCCGTCAGGTGCGTCAGCTGTGGCAGATCAAGACACTTATGGCCAAGGGACTGCGGGGGCGGCAGCTGGCAGGTCCGTTGGAGCTCAATCCCTTCATTGCGGAGAAGGCGTCCAAGGCCAGCCATGGTTTTACCGAGGCACAGCTGAAGAAGGCTTTTTTGGACCTGGCGGAAGCGGATTATCGGCTGAAGACGGGCCAAGGGGGACCGGAGCTTTTGGAAAGTGTCATCATCGACCTCTGCCGGAAACAATGAAAAAAGGGGGAGCGGCTGCTCCCCCTTACGTAATAAAGCCTGTCCAATGGACAGGCTTTTATCTCATCGATGTAAAATTATTTAGCGAGGGCGTTGACCTTGCGAGCTAAACGAGACTTTTTGCGGCTGGCAGCGTTCTTGTGATATACATGATTCGCAGCGGCCTGATCAATAGTCTTGCAAGCAACCGTAAGGAGGGATTTCGCTTCGTCAGCGTTTCCAGCTTCAACAGCGTCCAGAACTCTGCGGGAAGCCGTTCTAACCTTGGACTTCTCAGCGAGGTTTTTCGCATGGCGCTTAGCGTCAGATTTTACACTCAGAATAGATGCTTTGATATTTGGCAAATAGTTCACCCCCTTAACAGTTCAGTACCTAAGTATTCTAGCATGGAGCCGGAAAAAATGCAATACTTATTTCCAGCAGAATGTATTTCTTGCTCCGGGCTACCGGAGAATGCTATAATGAAAAATAGTATTCGCAAGTAGATCGCAGGAGGAAGATTTTATAGATGCAGACAAAAAATATTCGCAATTTCTCAATTATCGCCCATATAGATCATGGTAAGTCGACGATCGCTGACCGTCTCATTGAATATACCGGGACACTGTCACAGCGGGAGATGGAAGCCCAGGTACTGGACAACATGGATCTGGAGCGGGAGCGGGGCATCACCATCAAGGCCCAGACGGTGCGTCTGGATTACAAGGGCAAGGATGGCCAGATCTATGAGCTGAACCTCATCGATACCCCGGGCCATGTGGATTTTACCTATGAGGTATCCCGCAGCCTGGCTGCCTGCGAGGGCGCCCTGCTGGTGGTGGATGCGGCCCAGGGGGTGGAGGCCCAGACCCTGGCCAACGTGTATATGGCCCTGGAGCATGACCTGGAGATCATCCCGGTCATCAATAAGATCGATCTGCCCAGTGCGGAGCCGGAGCGGGTGAAGCAGGAGATCGAGGATGTGATCGGCCTGGATACCTCGGATGCGGTCATGGCCTCGGCCAAGACCGGCATCGGTATCGAAGAGATTCTGGACGCCATCGTGGCCAAGGTGCCAGCGCCTGCCGGGGAGGATGAAAAACCGCTGCGGGCTCTGATATTTGATTCCTATTTTGATTCCTATAAGGGAGTCATCGCCCATATCCGCATCATGGACGGCCATATCAAAAAGGGCATGCAGCTGAAGATGATGGCCACGGGCAAGGTATTCGAGGTCACGGATGTAGGCTGCTTCCGGCCGGCACCGGTGGATCTGGGAGAACTGGGCGCGGGGCAGGTCGGCTTTGTGGCCGGCAGCCTGAAGAACGTGAAGGATGTGCGGGTGGGCGATACCATCACCAGCATGGAGAATCCCGCCGCGGAACCGCTGCCGGGCTATCGGGGCGTCACGCCCATGGTCTATTGCGGCCTTTATCCCGTGGACAGTGCGGATTATGATAATCTGAAGGATGCCCTGGAAAAGCTGCAGCTCAATGATGCGGCGCTGGTCTTTGAGCCGGAGACCTCCATTGCCCTGGGCTTTGGCTATCGCTGCGGCTTCCTGGGACTGTTGCACATGGACGTGATTCAGGAGCGGCTGGAGCGGGAGTATAATCTGAAGCTCATCACCACGGCTCCCAGCGTTATCTACCATGTGCATAAGACAAATGGCGAGGTCCTGCAGGTGGATAATCCCTCCAAGCTGCCGCCGGCAGCGGAGATCGATTTCATCGAAGAGCCCTATGTAAAGGCCACGGTCATCGTGCCGAACGATTATGTGGGCGCGGTGATGGAGATTTCCCAGAACAAGCGGGGCGAGTTCAAAAATATGGATTACCTGGATGTGAACCGGGTCATGATCATTTATCATATACCGCTCAGTGAGATCATCTATGATTATTTCGACAAGCTGAAGTCCTCCACCCGGGGCTATGCCTCCCTGGATTATGAGCTGGCGGACTACAAGGCAGCCAAGCTGGTGAAGCTGGATATCCTGCTGAACGGNGAGCCGGTGGATGCGCTGTCCACCATTGTCCATACGGATAATGCGGCCTCCCGGGGCCGGCAGCTGGCTGCCAAGCTCAAGGAAATCATCCCCCAGCAGATGTTCGAGATCCCCATCCAGGCGGCGGTGGGCAGCAAGATCATTGCCCGGGAAAATGTGCGGGCGATGCGCAAGGATGTTTTGGCAAAATGCTACGGCGGCGATATTTCCCGTAAACGCAAGCTGCTGGAAAAGCAAAAGGAAGGCAAAAAGCGGATGAAGTCCGTGGGCAGCGTAGAGGTGCCCCAGGAGGCCTTCATGGCCATCCTGAAGATCGAATGATGGACTGGGGTGTTTACGTCCATATCCCTTTTTGCCGGCAGAAATGCTTTTATTGCGACTTCCCTTCCTTTGCGGGGAGGGAGGCTCTTATGGCGGAGTATACCCAGGCCCTGTGCCGCGAAATCGCGGTGCAGGGTTCTCTTTTACGGGAAAAGGGAATGGGAATGCCGGCGACCATCTATATCGGCGGCGGTACGCCCACGGTGCTGCCGGTGAAACTGCTGGAAACCATTCTGGCCGCCCTGCAGGCGGCTTTTGGGGAGGCTGCGGAATTCACCATCGAGGCGAATCCGGGTACGGTGGAGCCGGGGCTTTTTCCGCGGCTGCGTTCCTGGGGGGTGAATCGCCTGAGCCTGGGGGTGCAGAGCTTCGATGACGGTCTGCTGCGCCGCATCGGCCGCATCCATCGGGCATCGGATGTCCGGCAGGCCGTGGCGGCGGCCCGAAGGGCGGGCTTTGCCAATATCAGCCTGGATCTCATGTACGGTTTGCCCGGCCAGTCCATGGAGCAGCTGGCGGCCAGCGTGGAGCAGGCTCTGGCCCTGCAGCCCCAGCATATCTCCATTTACGGGCTGCAGGTGGAGGAGGGGACGGTCTTTGCCCGGCAGCAGGAGGCCGGCCGGCTGGAGCTGCCGGACGAGCAGCAGACCGAGGCCATGTACGATTATATGACCTCCGTGCTTCCCTCCGCCGGCTATGAGCGCTATGAGATATCCAATTTTGCCCGGCCGGGTTTTGCGAGCCGTCATAATACCGGCTATTGGCGGGATGTTCCCTACCTGGGGCTGGGAGCGGCCGCCCATAGCTATTGGGAGGGGCAGCGGCTGGAAAACCCGGCGGAGCTGTCCGCCTATATGGACCGCATTGCCGCCGGCCGGCCGGCGGGGCAGCTGGAGGAACCCGCCACCCGGGAAATCCAGATGGGGGAATTCTGCTTTTTGGCCCTGCGCACGGCCCGGGGCATCGACAAGGCCGCCTTCGCGGTGAAGTTCGGCCGGCTCATTGACAGCGTGTATCACCGCCCCATCGAGGAGATGAAGGGCCGGGGCCTGCTGGCAGAGGATGAAAGCTGCCTGCATCTCACGCCCCTGGGCATGAAATACGGCAATATCGTTTTTGAAGCCTTTTTATTGTAGCGGGAGGAATGTGCAATGATCATTGAATTGGATGGCGAGGCTGCCGGTAATCTGTCGAAAACGGAGCGGAACGTGGTGAATTTCATCAACAGCCATGAGAAGGAGCTCTCCAAGATGTCCATTGTGGATATTGCCTTTGAGACCTTTACTTCTCCCTCCACTGTATCCCGGGCCATACGCAAATGCGGCATCAACGGCTTCAACGAGCTGCGGTATCGGCTCATGCAGCCCAGTGAGGACAAAGCCCTTGCCAGCATCAACGAGATCATGAACAAGTCCCTCATCGAGGCGGAGGTGGTGCTGGAGCGCATTTCCCTGGAAAACATCCTGGCCATCGTGCGGCGCATCCAGCAGGCCCGGCAGTCCCGGATCTATGTGTTTTCCCGGGGGCTCACCACCTATGTGGCCAAGGAATTCAGCCTGAAGCTGGCCCTTTTGGATTACAACGTGATGGAGACCGATGATCCCAATATCATGTGCAGCGTGACAAAAAATCTGCGGCCCAATGCGCTGGTCATTGTCTTTTCCCTCAATGGCAGGACCAGGGAGCTCGTTGAGGCGGCGCAGAATGCCAATCTTGCCGGCGCAGAGGTCATCACCTGCTGCTGTTCGGACCAGAGCCCGCTGCTGGAGTATTCTGCCAAATATCTCATTGGCTACAAGCACAGCCATGTGGCTATCAAGGAGTATGAGGTGACCTCACGGCTGCCGCTGGCCATGATGTCGCGTATCATCATCGATTACCTGGTGGAGCAGGAAAAAGCGGAGAACTGAACTACTGGCGGAAAATGAGAACCGGATGAAAATCAATTTGCAAAATGCGAAAAGATTTTCATCCGGTTTTATTTTATGATAGAGATAATCAAGCTTGAAGAAAAGGGAAGGCCGGTCATATAGGCGGGCGTTTCCAGGGAATTATTGTAATAAATATGGGGGAATTTTATGCGCAAGCTTTTATCGACACGTCAGATGCTTTTAGAGGCTCAGAAGGGGCATTATGCGGTTCCAGCCTTTAATATCCACAATATGGAAACCATGCAGGTGGTGGCGGCTACCGCGGCAGAACTCCATTCGCCGCTGATCCTGGCAGCTACGCCGTCCACGGTGGCTTATGCCGGAGCGGATTATCTGGTGGCTATGGCGGCAGTGGCCGCAGCTCGGACGGATATCCCCATCGCCCTCCATCTCGATCATCACGAAAAATTTTCCGATATCCAGTCATCCATTGATGCGGGAGTATCCTCCTGCATGATCGATGCCTCCAAGGAACCCTTTGAGGTGAACATCCAAAGGACCCAGGAGGTTCTGGCCTATGCTCATCGTTATGATGTAACGGTGGAGGCTGAACTGGGAAAGCTGGTGGGCATGGAGGATGATCTGGTGGTGGATGAGAAGGACAGCATGTACACGAATCCAAAGGATGCGGTGCGCTTCATCGAGGCCACCGGCATCGACTCCCTGGCGGTGGCCATCGGTACGGCCCATGGACTGTACAAGGGCCGGCCAAAGCTGGATTTTGACCGGCTGCAGGAAATCCGTCAGGTGGTGGATATTCCGCTGGTGCTCCACGGGGCTTCGGATGTGCCGGATGAACTGGTGCAGAAGGCCATCCGGCTTGGCATCTGCAAGGTGAATATCGCTACGGATCTGAAGATTCCTTTTTCCGGGGCCATCAAGGCCTATTTCCAGCAGCACCCGGAGGCTTCGGATCCCCGCAAGTATCTGAATCCGGCCAAAGAGGCTATGGAAGCTGTAGTGCGGCATAAGATCGCTGTCTGCGGCAGTGCAGGAAAATATTGAAGCAGGTGAAACCAAATGATCTATACTCTGACAACGAATCCAGCCATTGATATGAACATCACCGGTCATGATATCCGGCCGGACTGCGTAAACCGCACGGGCGATGTGGTGTATTCCCCCAATGGGAAGGGGGTCAACGTGAGCCTGGTGCTGCAGCATTTCGGCATTCCATCCCGGGTACTGGGATTTTTCGGCGGATTTACCGGGCGCTATATCATCGATGCCCTGCAGCAGCGGCAGATGGATTGCCGGCCTGTCTGGGTGGAGGATACGACGCGCATCAACATCTTTGTGAATGATGGGGATCGGGAATATAAATTCGTCAATGCGGGTTCCCAGGTACCGGAGGAAAAGCAGCAGGAGCTTTTACACCAGCTGCAGTCGCTGCCGGATATCACCAGTCTGGTCATCAGCGGCAGCCTTCCCCAGGGCATAGAGGAAAGCTTTTACGACCGCATCCTGAGCGCCTGTGCTTCACGGCAGGTCCAGGTGGTCCTGGATATCAGCTCCCCGCGGCTGAGGGAGCTGCTGAAGTATCGTCCCCTGCTCATCAAGCCCAACGATGATGAGGTGCAAAAGATATTCGGTTTTTCGACAGCAGACGAAGGGGAGGTCCGGTCAGCTATGCAGGCGCTGCATTCCATGGGAGCACAGAATGTGCTTCTGACCATGGGAGAAAAAGGGGCCTGGTTCAGTGACGGCAGGGTGCTCTATCATTGCAGTGCCCAGCCGGTGCAGCTGCTGAGCTCAGCCTGTGCCGGTGATGCGGCGCTGGCTGCGTTCCTGAGCATCTGGCTGGAAAGCGGCGATGTGGTGCAGGCCCTGAAGAAATCAGCGGCAACCGGGGCAAATGTTGCGGAAAGCAATGCCCTGGGAGATTTTGCCAAAGTCGAGGAATATGAGAAAAACATCAAGGTAAGAAAGGTGGAAGCATAGAATGAAAAAGTTATTGGGTGTAACAGGTTGTCCTACCGGCATAGCCCATACCTTTATGGCAGCGGAGGCGCTGAAGAAGGCGGCGGAGGCGGCCGGCGCCGAGATGAAGGTGGAGACCAACGGAGCCATCGGAGTAGAAAACGCGCTGACGGCTGAGGATATCGCCGGGGCAGACTGCATTATCGTCGCCTGTGACAAAAAGGTGGATATGGAGCGGTTCAATGGCAAGCCGGTGCTGGAGGTGTCCGTAAGCCATGGCATACAGCATGCTGCCGAGCTGGTGGCAGAAGCCATCTCCGGCAAGGTTCCGGTACGCGGCGGAAAGGCACCGGATGGCGTGGATGCCATGTTCCAGATTGATGCCAAGCCGGGAGCGGCCCATGAGATTTACAAGCATCTCATGAACGGTGTTTCCCACATGATTCCCTTTGTGGTCGCCGGCGGCGTGCTGGTGGCGGTATCCTTCCTCTGGGGCATTTACTCCTTTGATCCCAATTCTGAGCAGTACAATCCCACCGCGGCCCTGCTGAAGCAGATCGGCGGCTTCTCCATGGGGCTCATGGTTCCGGTGCTCACCGCATATATTGCTTCTTCCATAGCGGATCGGCCGGGGCTTGTATCCGGCTTCGTTGCCGGTACCATCGCGGCGGCTACCGGCTCCGGGTTCATCGGCGGTATCCTGGGCGGCTTCATGGCCGGCTATCTCTGCCGCTTTTTGGTCAAATCCCTTTCGGGCCTGCCCAGAGAGTTTGAGGGGCTGAAGTCGATTTTCCTCGTGCCGCTGGTCAGTGTGGCGGTTATCGGCGGCATCATGTGCCTGCTGGCTGGGCCGGTGGCCTCAGTGAATACGGCTATGATGGATTTCCTTTCCAATCTGCAGAATTCCAACCCCGTTATCCTGGGCATCGTCATCGGCTGCATGTGCGCCTTTGATATGGGCGGCCCGGTGAACAAGGCAGCCTATGTCACGGGCACGCTGCTCTTAGGGCAGGGCAATTACTTCTTCATGGCCGGTGTATCGGCAGCCTGCATCACGCCGCCGATCCTCATCGCGCTGGCGACGACGATCTTCAAGGGAAAATTCACGAAGGACGAACGGGCAGCGGGCATGGTGAACTACATCCTCGGCTGCACCCATATCACTGAGGGGGCTATTCCCTTCGCGGCAAAATCTCCGCTGACGGTATTGCCGATTCTCATGCTGGGCTCTTCTATTTCCGCAGTGCTCACCTATCTCATGAAGATCCAGGTACCCGCACCCCATGGCGGCTTCCTGATCCTGGCTTTGGTGGATCAGCCTCTGGCCTGGGTGCTCTGCATCCTCATCGGTTCGGCTGTCGGTGCAGTCATCTATGGCATCACGCGTCAGAAGCCGGCTGAAGAATAAAGGAGGCTGTTATGGCAAAGCTTTTTCAAGAAGATACGATTTCCACGGATCTGCAGGCAAAGGACAGGGAGCAGGTCATTGATGAAATGATTGCTCTGCTGGATCGGGCGGGAGTTCTGCGGGATGCTGCTGCTTATAAGGAAGCCATCTATGCGCGGGAGGAACTGTCCTCCACAGGCATCGGCTTCGGCATCGCCATTCCCCATGCCAAGTGTCCGGCGGTCCGTGAGGCCAGGGTCGCGGTGGGAATTTCCCGGCAGGGCATCGATTATGGCGGTGAAAGTACGGAGAAGGTACGGCTGGTATTCATGATCGCCGTGCAGGATACGGATGATGATCTCCATCTGCGTACCCTGGCCAGCCTTTCCCGCCGCCTTATCGACCCGGTATTCCGCAACCGTTTATCCGGCTGCCGCGAGCCAGAAGAGGTATTGCAGCTTTTACAGGAAATTCAATAAGGATTCAATGAGGCTGCCGCACGTTACATCATATTTCATAAGTATACAATACCCGCACCCATGTCCGCCCTTTGAAGGGCGGGGGACCATGCGCAGCATGGTGGTGGGATGCATTGGCTGTATATTTATGGAGTAGATGTCCTTCGTGCGGCAGCCGTATTTTTTGTCAGGGGAAGGAAAATTCCCATCAGCCATCATAAAATCAAAAATAAATGGAATAAAAATAAATTGACTTATTGACTTTTTACTTAAAGAGCGGTATATTCTTATTAGACGTTAGCACTCACTTATTCGGAGTGCTAACAAAAGGAGGTGTGAGAATGCTCGATGAGCGTAAGCAGCGGATTCTGCAGGCGATCATCAATGATTATATTTCCTCGGCGGAGCCGGTGGGCTCCCGTACTATTGCGCGGAAATATGATCTGGGTGTGAGTCCGGCAACCATTCGCAATGAGATGGCGGATCTGGAGATGCTGGGATATCTTGAGCAGCTCCACACCTCCTCTGGACGCATTCCTTCATCGAAGGGGTATCGCTTCTATGTGGATGATCTTCTTCCGCCCCATCCCATGACCGACCATGAAAAAGAGGTCATTGACCGGTGGTATCGGGCCCGGGTTCGGCGGGTCGAGGAGGTTTTCCAGGAGACGGCGAAAATCATTTCCCGCATCACGAAGAACATATCCCTGGTGCTGGCACCGCAGATTACCAAGGCTGCCTTCCGCTGCCTGCAGTTCCTGCCGCTGGACAGCCACCGGGTGATTGCCGTGATCATGACCGATGCCGGCTTCGTGGAGAACAAGATCATCGAGATGCCGGCCGGCGCGGAATTCAAGGATTTCCAGCGCATGGCCCAGGTCATCAACGACAGCCTGGCGGGGCAGTCCCTGGATGCGATCCAAAAGGGCAGCCTGCAGCATATAAAGGATGAAATCATGGACGAGGCACTTTATGAATCGGCCATGGAGGTCATCCGGCGGGCCTTGGATTTCGAGAAGCGCGAGCGGCTGTACCTTGGGGGTACGACCCAGCTTCTGGAGCAGCCGGAGTTCCACGATGTGGAGCGGGTGAAGGAAATCCTCCTCATGCTGGAGGAAGAGCAGCTCATGAAGGACATCCTGCATGCCCATCTGGGCGAAGGGCTCAGCGTAACCATTGGGCACGAGAATCAGTACAGCGGCATTCAGGATTGCAGCATCATTACTGCAACCTACCATCTGGATGGCGAGCTTTTGGGAACCATTGCGGTTCTGGGGCCGACGCGCATGGAATACGGCAAGTCCATGGCACTGCTCAACTACATGAACAGCAATCTGACAGAGATCATCAAGCGTTTCCGCTGGTAGGGAGGGAAATCACAGAGCAGTCGTGGTTTCTCAGAATAAAGAGGTGAGGTGTTCAAATGCCATTTGAAAAAGATAAGATGAAGAAAAAAGACGAAGAAATCCTGGAAGAGATGCAGAAGGAAATCAACGAATCCGATACGGCTGCTGAGGCTGGGGAGGAAGTTCCCGCCGAGGATGCACAGCCGGAGGCTGCCGCTGAGCTTTCCCAGCAGGTGGAAAAGCTGGAGGCCGAGAAGCAGGAGAGCGAGGAACGTCTCAAGCGCCTGCAGGCGGATTTTGAGAACTTCCGCCGCCGCACCCGGCAGGAGAAGGAAGAACTGGCGGCTGTTGTGACCCAGGGCCTTCTTACCGATATGCTTCCGCTGCTGGACAATTTTCAGCGGGCCATGGCCGCTGAGGCCAAGGACATCGAGAGCTTCAAGCAGGGCGTGGAAATGATCTACAAGCAGTTCCAGGACGCACTGGCCAAGAATGGCCTGGAAGCCATCGATACCACCGGTGCGAAGTTCGATCCGAATTTCCATCAGGCAGTCATGCGGGTGCAGGATCCGGATAAAGAGGATGATACCATTGCCGCTGAGCTGCAGAAGGGCTATATGGCCAAGGGCCGCGTCCTTCGTCCGAGCATGGTACAGGTTGTGGCCAATTAGCCGCAGTCCGGATAATCCCAGGTAACTCTTTTATTAAAATTTATATAGATAGATTTGTTCTGAAATTAAGGAGGAAATTCAAATGTCAAAAGTAATTGGTATTGACTTAGGTACGACAAATTCTGTTGTATCCGTTATGGAAGGCGGAGAGCCTACCGTTATCACGAATCCGGAGGGCAGCCGTCTTACTCCGTCAGTTGTCGGTTTCACGAAGGATGGCGAGCGTCTGGTAGGGCAGCTGGCAAAGCGCCAGTCCGTATCCAACCCGGATCGCACGATTTCTTCTATCAAACGCCATATGGGCGAGAAGGATTACAAAGTTTCCATCGATGGCAAGGATTATACGCCGCCTGAGGTTTCCGCTATGATCCTGCAGAAGCTGAAGGCTGATGCTGAGGCTTATCTGGGCGAGACTGTTACCCAGGCTGTAGTTACTGTACCGGCATATTTCAACGACAGCCAGCGTCAGGCAACGAAGGACGCCGGCAAGATCGCCGGACTCGATGTGCTGCGCATCATCAACGAGCCGACGGCAGCAGCGCTGGCTTATGGCATGGACAAGGGCGAGGAGCATACCATCCTGGTGTTCGACCTTGGCGGCGGTACTTTCGATGTATCTATCCTGGAACTGGGCGATGGTGTATTTGAAGTAAAGGCTACCAATGGTGATACCCATCTTGGCGGCGATGATTTCGATAAATGCGTCATGGACTGGATGGTTGCTGAGTTCAAGAAGGAAAACGGCATCGACCTGTCCGCTGACAAGATGAGCGCCCAGCGCCTCATCGAAGCTGCTGAGAAAGCGAAGATCGAGCTTTCCAGCATGGTTTCCACCAATATCAACCTGCCGTTCATCACGGCAGATGCCTCAGGCCCGAAGCATCTGGATCTCACCCTTACCCGGGCGAAGTTCGACGAGCTCACTGCTGAGCTGGTTGAGCGCACTATGGAGCCTACGCGCAAGGCTATGGCGGATGCTGAGCTTTCTGGCAGCGATATCGACAAGATCATTCTGGTGGGCGGTTCTTCCCGTATCCCGGCGGTACAGGAAGCCATCAAGAAATTCTTCGGCAAAGAGCCCCATCGCGGCGTAAATCCGGATGAGTGCGTATCCGTAGGTGCAGCTATCCAGGGCGGCGTGCTGGTTGGCGAAGTCAAGGATGTACTGCTTCTGGATGTAACTCCGCTTTCCCTTGGTATCGAGACCCTGGGCGGCGTGTGCACGAAGATCATCGAGCGCAACACCACGATTCCGACATCCAAGAGCCAGGTATTCTCCACGGCGGCAGATAACCAGCCCTCCGTTGATATCCATGTGCTCCAGGGCGAGCGTGAAATGGCTTCCGGCAACAAGACGCTGGGCCGCTTCGAGCTTTCCGATATTCCGCCGGCACCCCGTGGAGTTCCGCGTATCGAGGTCAAATTCGACATCGATGCCAACGGTATCGTCCATGTATCCGCCAAGGATCTTGGCACGGGCAAGGAACAGAAGATCACAATCCAGTCCGACAGCGGCATGAGCAAGGACGATATTGACCGTATGGTCAAGGAAGCCGAGGCTCATGCAGCAGAGGATAAGGCACAGAAGGAATCCATCGAAGTCCGCAACAACGCGGATTCCCTGGTATACCAGTCCGAAAAGACCATCAAGGATCTTGGCGACAAGGCTGACAAGGCCCAGGTCGAAAAGGTCAAGGCTGCGGCTGAGAAGGTCAAGGAAGCTCTGAAGGGCACGGACAATGAAGCCATCAAGAAGGCAACAGAAGAACTGCAGAAGCCTCTCTATGAGATGAGTGCAGCGGCTTATCAGTCCGCACAGCAGGCTGCCGGTGCGCAGGGGGCTCCTGGCGCTGGTGCCCAGGAACAGGCCCAGGGCGGCGAAAAGAAGAACGATGACGATGTGGTTGACGCCGAGTATACGGAAGTCAAAGACGATAAGAAATAATTGAGGTTGAAAAGCCTTGCCAGGGGGCTGCTGCTGACTGCGGCAGCCTTTTGGATTAAGCTTTAGAATTAGGTGGTGCAACGTGAGCGAAAAACGCGATTACTATGAAGTGCTTGGGATAGATAAAAGCGCTTCCGAGGCAGATATAAAGAAAGCCTTTAAAAAGCTGGCCCGTAAATACCATCCGGACCTCAACCGGGATAATCCCAAGGCGGCAGAAGAAAAGTTCAAGGAGGTCAATGAGGCCTATGAGGTGCTTTCCAATCCCCAGAAAAAGGCCCAGTATGATCAGTTCGGTCATGCGGCCTTTGATGGCGGCGCCGGTGGCGGAGCCGGCGGCTTCGGCGGCTTTGGCGGAGGCGGTTTCGGCGGCTTCGGCGGAGGTGCTGAGGGCGGCTTTGGCGATATCTTTGATATGTTTTTTGGCGGTGGCGGAAGATCCCGCCGTCCAGGTCCGGAGCGGGGCAGTGACCTGCGCTATGATCTGGAGGTTTCCTTTGAGGAGGCGGCCTTTGGCAAGGAAGTGGAGCTGAAGGTACCTCGTACCGAAAAATGTGAGGAATGCCATGGCACTGGCGCTGCACCGGGAACTCAGCCGGAGGAGTGTCCTCAGTGCCACGGTACCGGGCAGATGCAGTATGCCCAGAATACACCCTTTGGGCGCATCGTGAATTCCCGTACCTGTGACAGCTGCCACGGTACCGGCAAGATTGTGAAGAAGCCTTGCCATTCCTGCGGCGGCAAGGGCACGAAGCGCATGAACCGCAAGATCAACGTGAAGATTCCGGCCGGCGTGGACCAGGGGTCCCGCATCCGGGTGACCGGCGGCGGTGAAGCCGGCGTGCGCGGTGGCGAGAACGGGGATCTTTACGTGTATATCTTCGTGAAACCCCATAAGCTGTTCAAGCGGGATGGCAATGAGGTCATCTGCGATGTACCTGTTTCCTTTGTTCAGGCGGCGCTTGGCGATACGGTGGAGGTGCCTACACTGGATGGCAAGGTGGATCTGAAGATCCCCTCCGGCATCCAGTCCGGTACAGTGCTGCGCATCAAGGGGAAGGGCATTCCCTATCTCCGCAGCACTGGCCGCGGAGATCAGCATGTGCGGGTAAAGGTGCTTACACCGCAGAAGCTTTCCTCCAAGCAGAAGGAGCTTTTGAAGGAATTCGGCGAGCTCAGCGGGGAGAATGTGAATCCGGAGCAGAAGAGCTGGAAGGACAGCGTAAAGAAGTTCTTTCATTGAGCTAGCGGGCGTGAACGGAAATAACAGGCGGCGCGTTAACAGCTGCTGCCTCGTTGCGACGCGAAGCTAGTCCCTTGCGGGAAACGCTGATTGGAAGGATTTTGCGTTGCAAAATCATGAACAATAGCGTTATAATTGAATCACACAAAATTGACAAGCCGAGGCGCAGTTTGCTCTCGGCCTTGTTTATCCCTGGGGGGCTGTACCCCGGCGAAGGCAGAAAAGGAGAGATGTTTTTTGAAATGGGCCGAAGTCAGTATCACAACATCACATGAGGCAACGGAGTTCATTGCGGAGATTTTCCATGATCTTGGAGCTTCTGGCGTGGTCATCGAGGATCCGGAGCTGGTCAACAGCTATATCCATTCCGGCCAATGGGATTATACGGACATTCCTGAGGCTGAGAATACCGAGGTCGTCACGGTCAAGGCCTATCTGCCGGTGGACGAGGAACTGGATGAGAAGCTGCGCAGCTTTGAGCGCGAGGTGAATGCCCTGGCCGGCCACAATGTGGATAAGGGACCGGGGGCTATTTCCTGCAATGAGATCCAGGATGAGGACTGGGCCGAGAACTGGAAGCAGTATTTCCATACGGAAAAAGTGGGAGATATTACAGTGATCAAGCCTACCTGGGAGGAATATGAGGCCAGTCCTGATGATGTGGTCATCGAGCTGGATCCCGGCGAGGCTTTTGGTACGGGGAACCATCCCACCACAGCCATGTGCATCCGCGAGCTGGAAACCCTGGTAAAAGGCGGCATGACCGTATTCGATGTGGGGACGGGATCGGGAATCCTATCCATTGCTGCAGCCAAGCTGGGAGCAGGGAAGATCACGGCGGTGGACTATGACAGGACAGCGCTGAAGGTCGCGAAGGAGAATATTGAACAGAACCATGCGGAGGATGTCATCACCCTGGGACAGAGCGATATTTTGAAGCAGGTGGAGGGCCGGGCGGACCTGGTGATCGCCAATATCATCGCGGATATCATCATCCGTCTGTTCGATGAGCTGGAAGACCATCTGAATCCGGGCGGCACGCTGCTGGCCAGCGGCATCATAGCGGACCGCATCGGCGATGTGACCGGGGCGGCACTGGCCCATGGCTTTACCATCGACAAGGTGGTGGAGATGAGCGGCTGGGCGGCTATGGTCATCCACACCGGAGGGAAAAAATGAGACGGCTGTTCGTTCCCGGGGAACTGGCTGCGACTATGAGGATCACAGGGCCGGATGCCCATCATCTCATGCATGTGCTGCGGGCCAGATGCGGGCAGCAGCTCACCGTGGTGGACGAGGCCGGGGCCGCGGCCCGCACCGAGATCACCGGCTTTACCGCGGACCGTGTGGAGCTTCGGCTGCTGGAACGGCTTACGGAGCAGGCTGAGTCACCGGTGGAGCTGGTGCTGGCCCAGTGCCTGCCCAAGGGTGACAAGATGGATTTCATTGTGCAGAAGGCTGTGGAACTGGGGGCCACCCGGGTGATTCCCCTGAAAAGTGCCAACTGCGTGGTGAAATACGACGGAAAAAAGCAGGCAGCCCGTCAGGAGAAGTGGCAGCGCATTGCCGATGAGGCACTGAAGCAGTGCGGCCGCAGCCGTCATCTGGAGGTCGCTCCTGTCATGGCGCTGGACGAATGGCTGCCGCTGCAGGCGGCGGATGCGGCGGGGGCGGTGTTCATGTGCTATGAAGGCGAGGCCCAGCGTCCGCTGCGGTCTTATCTGCAGGACATGGACTGCCGGCGCTATACGGCACTCATCGGCCCGGAGGGCGGTTTTTCACCAGCGGAGGCTGAAGCGGCCATCCAGGCCGGGGTGCAGACCGTATCCCTGGGGCCGCGCATCCTGCGGGCGGAGACCGCGGCGCTTGCGGCGCTGACGGTGCTGCAGTATGAAAAGGGAGATCTGGGGAATTGATTCGGATTCCCGCGGAAGGAGTATTAATAGTTTGCCAAAGGTTGCATTAACGACATTGGGCTGCAAGGTCAATCAGTTTGAGACGGAAGTGATGGAGGGCCTTTTTAAGAAAAAGGGCTATGAAGTCGTTTCCTTTACCGAAGCAGCAGATTTTTACATCATAAATACCTGTTCGGTGACGAGTCTGGGGGAACGCAAATCCCGTCAGCTCATCCGCCGGGCCCGGCGGCAGAATGAAAGGGCTATCATCGCGGTGACAGGCTGCTATTCTCAGCTGGCACCGGAGGAGATCAAGGCCATCGAGGGGGTGCGGGTGGTACTGGGCACCAAGGAGCGGGGCCATATCGTGGAGTATGTGGAGCAGGCCGCCCGGGAGGACGGCATACTGGATGAGGTCACTGACATCATGCAGGCGGATGCCTTCGAGGATATCCCTCTCTTTGATATGCCGGAGCGCACCCGGGCTTTCCTGAAAATCCAGGAGGGCTGTACGAATTTCTGCTCCTACTGCATCATTCCCTATGCCCGGGGGCCGCTGCGTTCCCGCCATCCGGAAAGTGTGCTGCGGGAGGCACAGAAGCTGGTGTCGGCCGGTTTCAAGGAAATCGTGCTGACCGGTATCCATCTGGGAGCCTATGGGCGTGATCTGTCAGCGGATATAACGCTGGCGGACGCGGCCAGGGCGGTGCTCACGCTGCCGCAGCTGAAGAGGCTGCGCCTGGGGTCCCTGGAGTCCATCGAACTGTCGCCGGAGCTTTTTGCGCTGATCCGTTCCGATGACCGCTTTGCCAAGCATCTTCATCTGCCCCTGCAGGCAGGCTCCGATGCCATCCTCAAGGCCATGAACCGTCATTATGATACGGCGGAGTTCGCCCGGCTCATTGAGAATGTGGAAGCCTCAGTGCCTGGCGTGGCCGTTTCCACCGATATCATCGTGGGCTTTCCCGGGGAGACGGAGGAGCTTTTCCAGCAGAGCCTGGATTTCGCGGCGCGGATGAATTTCGCCCGCATGCATGTATTCCCCTATTCCCGGCGCAAGGGGACCCCGGCAGCCTCTATGCCGGATCAGGTGCCGCCGGAGGTCAAGAAGGACCGGGTGCACCGTATGCAGCAGCTGGCGGATCAGAAGGCCGCTCAGTTCCATGCCGGTTTCATCGGCCGCAAGGTGGAGGTCCTCTTTGAGACCGCCCATGAGGGGATATGGGACGGCCTCACCGGCAACTATATCCGGGTCTACACCGATGATCCGGTGACCGGCGGGGATATCTGCCGCCTGCAGCTGGAACGGCTGTACAGGGATGGTGTGTGGGGCCGCCTGGCATAAAAGTTTTACTTGCAGAAGGTATTTGCCGAAAAATGACGAATAAATAAAGATAGCTCTTTAAAAGGGCTCTTTCGGTGAGGGGAGGTGCACAAGAATGGCAGAGAACTGTATTTTTTGTAAGATTGGCCGCAAGGAGATCCCGGCGAATTTCGTCTATGAGGATGATACCGTAGCAGTCTTCAAGGATTTAGAACCACAGGCCCCCGTGCATGTACTCGTTATACCGAAGAAGCACATTGAAAGCCTGCTGGCTGTTACCCAGGAGGATCAGCAGCTCATTGCTCATATTACCTGCGAGGTGATTCCTCAGCTGGCAAGGGAGCTGGGCATCGCTGAAAAAGGCTTCCGGGTGGTGGCTAACACCGGGGATGAAGGCGGACAGAGCGTCAAGCATCTTCACTTCCATCTGCTGGGCGGGCGGTCCATGCAGTGGCCTCCGGGCTGATAATTGTTGACACACGCTTTACCTATCGTGTATAATGTTTAGGTGTAGTTGTGAATACACTCCCAAGTCAAGTGGAGGGGGGGAAAAATAAATGGCAAACGAAGTCAAAGTTGGCAAAAACGAAACAATCGATAGTGCTCTCCGCAGATTCAAGCGTACCTGCCAGAAAGCTGGTACTCTGGCTGAAGTTAGAAAACGTGAACATTACGAGAAACCGAGCGTTAAACGTAAGAAAAAGTCTGAAGCAGCCCGCAAACGCAAATTCCGGGCTTAATAGAGTAGCGCCTGCGAAGTTCCTTCGTAGGCGCTATTTTAGACTACAGAACCATTATGCAATGGCTCTTTTATGGAGGTAAGTTGAATGTCACTTAAAGAACAGCTGACAGAAGACATGAAGACAGCCATGAAGGCGAAAGAAGAAGGAAAGCAGCGTCTCGCTGTGATCCGCATGGTTCGTTCGGCAATCCGCCAGCAGGAAATCGATGGAAATGGCAAACAGGCTCTGGATGACGAAGGCGTCATTGCCATTATCAGCAAGGAAGTCAAGATGCGCAAGGATTCCCTGGAGGAATTCAAGAAGGGCGACCGTCAGGACCTGGTTGCGCAGACGGAGGCTGAAATCGCTGTGCTGATGCCTTATCTGCCGCAGCAGCTTTCCGAGGAGGAGATCCGGGCATTTGTCCAGGAGGCCGTGGAAAAAAGCGGTGCTTCCTCCCAGAAGGATATGGGCAAGGTCATGGGCCTGCTGATGCCAAAGGTCAAAGGCCGCGCAGATGGCAAGCTGGTCAACAGCATTGTACGCGAAATGTTAAACGCATAAGACAGGCAGGCTGCTGACAATAGAAGATGCGCGTTCATTCATGATATGATTTCAATGGATGGGCGCGCATTTTGTGTAAAGCCGCTGTACAAAAGAAGTGCCTGGCAAATTGCGGGAGAAAAGGACGTGCATCCATTGAAATGGAACTGGGTTGATATTGCAAAGGGAATAACGATTTTGATTGTTGCCGGCTACCACGCAACGCTGGGGACGATGAACGATTTCGTTACGACCTGGATCATGCCGCTGTTTTTCGTCATGTCAGGCTACCTGCTGAATATTGAGAAATGGACAGCACCGGGCATGCCGTTTGTGAGGAATCGTTTTCAGCGCATCATGGTGCCCTACTTTGTGAGCTACGCGATTTATTTTTTTATATGGCTGGCGGAGGGCTGGCTGGGGATATTGCAGCTGAAGCCGCGGCTGACTGAGGACGTGCTGCTGGGAATTTTTTATGGCAACGGGAATACGGACTGGATGCTGGTGACGCCGATGTGGTTCCTGCCCTGTCTGTTTGTGGCCGAGGTGCTGTATCTGGAAGTGGTCCTGAAATACTTCAAGGGGGATGGAGTCCGGGCGGTTCTGGTGGCGCTGCTGGCAGCCGGCGGCTATTTCATCAGCCAGTCCATGTCCCTGCCCTGGGGCGGCGATATTGCCATGATGGTCCAGCCCTTTTTGTTTTTTGGCTCTATGCTGCGCAAATACAAGGTTATGCCCAAGGGCTGGAAATGGAGCCTGCCCTGTGCAGCTGTGGTCCTGGCGGCCTTTATAGCCAACGGGGTCATCGATGTGAATGGCCGGCTGTATAAAAATGCGGTGATTTTTTTCCTGGGAGGCATGGCGGGGTCCCTGCTCACCTTCCAGCTGTCCGATTATCTGGATCGCCTCCGGCCGGCGAGATGGCTGGCTGACTTTTTGATACTGTGCGGCAAATGGACCCTGTTCCTGTTGATTGTCCATGGCATTGTGGAGGTCCGCATCGCGCAGATCTGGCTGTATTTGGCAGGAATCCCTGTCACGGAGGAACTGCGCGGTTTTCCGGCCTATGCGCTTCCCTATGCTGTGCTGGCGGTCCCGGTGAGCATTGCCATTCCGCTGCTGCTGGTGAAGCTGTTCCGGAATACCTGGTTCCTGCGGCTTTTCCGTGCTAAGAGCGCGGTTACCGGCGCTGGAAAATCCTGAACAATGGCGTTATAACTCGGAACAAGATGCCTTCATTTTTGCAGGCTGTGGGCGCGAACAGAAATAACAGGCGGTGGGTTGATATCTCCCGCCTCGTTGAAACGCTGATTGGAAGGATTTCGCTTTGCGAAATCATGAACAATGGCGTTATAATAAAAAGAACTATGGTTGAAGGAGGCTGCCTATGAAGGCTTTATTGGCACAGATGCATCAGTGGATGGCGGATTATATGAAGTCCTTTTACAATGAGGACGAAAAGATACAGGCGGCAATCCTGCTGAAGGAGGAGCATACCGGTTATGTGACAGAGATCAGCCGGGATCTGGCGGCTCATTTGCAGCTCAGCGGGCATGACTGCCAGCTGGCGGAAATGATGGGGCTTTTCCATGATATCGGCCGCTTCCGGCAGTTTACCCTTTACCAGACCTTCAACGATGCCCAGTCAGAGGATCATGCGGCGCTGAGTGTGAAGGTGCTCCATGAGCTGCCGGTGGCGGCGGAGCTGTCTCCTGAGGATCAGGCACTGCTCTTCTTTGCTGTTGCCAATCACAATAAGAAGGAGATTGCACCCACCAGGGATAAGCGCAAGCTGTTTTTTGCCCGGCTGCTGCGGGATGCGGACAAACTGGATATTTACCGGGTGCTGTCGCCTTTTCTGGCACCGTCGGATGGCGGCGGTTTTGCACCAGGATTTCTGGCTAAGTTCATCGCGGGGGAGCAGGTGGATTACACCCGCATAGAGACCCAGGATGACCGCAAGCTGGTACGGCTTATGTGGGTCTATGATGTGAATTTCAGCTGGACGCTGCAGCGGATCCAGCAGCGGGGCTATATTGACCGCATCATCGCCTGCCTGCCGGATATTCCCGAGGTCGCGGAGGGGGCAGCCCGGCTGCGGACCTATACTGCGGAGAAATGTGCGGCAGCGGATACTGTGGATTTTTGAGGCATTTGGTCAGCAGGAATATGGAGCCTGCTGGTAGAATATGTTAGGATTAATAAAAATGAAAAACAGAGCCAGCCGGATACCGGAGGGGCTTTGCAGGAATAAAGGAGTAGAGATATGGCTGAAAAGGTAAGCATGGCATCGAACTTCATTCAGAATGCCATCGATGAGGATTTGAAAAATGGAAAATACGGTGAGGGCATCCATACCCGGTTCCCTCCAGAGCCCAATGGCTATCTGCATATTGGCCACGCCAAGTCCATCTGCCTGAATTTCGGGCTGGCCCAGCAGTATGATGGGCTCTGCAATCTTCGCTTTGATGATACAAATCCCATCAAGGAGGATGTGGAGTATGTAGATTCCATCCAGGCGGATGTGAAATGGCTGGGCTTCAGCTGGGATGACCGTAAATTCTATGCATCAGACTATTTTGGCAAGCTCTATGATTACGCGGTGGAGCTCATCCGCCGCGGCAAGGCATATGTCTGCGATCTCACAGCGGAACAGGTCAGCGAATACCGCGGGATCCCGGGTAAACCCGGGATCCCGAGGTATTCGCTGACCTGTTCCTATGTCTGCGATCTCACAGCGGAGCAGATCCGGGAATACCGCGGAACCCTTACGGAGCCGGGGAGGGAAAGCCCCTATCGCAGCCGCAGCGTGGAGGAGAACCTGGCTCTTTTCGAGCAGATGAAAAATGGTGAATTCGCGGATGGAACCCATGTACTGCGGGCCAGAATCGATATGGCTTCGCCGAATATCACCATGCGGGATCCGGTCATCTACCGCATTGCCCATACGGAGCATCATCGCACCGGCGATGCCTGGTGCATCTATCCCATGTATGATTTTGCCCATCCACTGTCGGATGCCATCGAGGGCATCACCCATTCCGTGTGTACCCTGGAGTTTGAGGATCATCGGCCCCTTTATGACTGGCTGCTGGAATCCCTGGGCTTCGATGTGAACACCCGTCCCCGGCAGATCGAATTTGCCCGGCTGAATCTCACCAATACTGTCACCAGCAAGCGCAAGCTGCGCCAGCTGGTGGAAGGCGGCTATGTAAAGGGCTGGGATGATCCCCGCATGCCCACCATTTCCGGACTGCGCCGCCGGGGCTATACGCCGGCAGCCATCCGGGATTTCTGCGAGCGCATCGGCGTTGCCAAGAGCAACAGCCTGGTGGATGTTGCCATGCTGGAGCATTGCGTGCGTGAGGACCTGAATGTGAATGCGGATCGTGTCATGGCAGTGCTGCATCCGCTGAAGGTGGTCATCACCAATTATCCGGAGGACAAGACGGAGTACCTGCTGGCGGAGAACCATCCCTTCAAGGGCGGTCACCGCTATATGCCTTTTGGCCGGGAACTCTGCATCGAGCAGGAGGATTTCATGGAGGAGGCTCCAAAGAAATTCTTCCGTCTGAAGCCGGGGGGCGAGGTACGCCTGAAGCATGCCTATATCATCAAATGCGAAGAGGTCATCAAGGATGCAGCCGGCCGGGTTACCGAGCTGCACTGTACCTATGATCCGGATTCCAAGACCGGCGGAGCTACGGCTGGCCGCAAGGTAAAGGGAACCCTGCACTGGGTGGCAGCGAAGACTGCACTGCCCGCAGAGGTCCGCCTCTATGATTACCTCATCGAGACCGATGAAAATGGCGAGGTGCCGGATAACTTCCTGGAGGCCATCAATCCGGAATCCCTGCAGGTGCTGGAGGGAGCCATGGTGGAACCCAGCCTGCGCTGGACGGCAGAAGGAACCCATTATCAATTTCTGCGCCAGGGATATTTCTGCGTAGATCCGGATACCACTCCGGAGAAGCTGGTGTTCAACCGGGTGGTCGGGCTGCGTGATTCCTGGGCTAAGGCAAAGAAGGGATAATATGGCAAAGATACCAAAGAATTTATCAGACAAGGATATGTTCCAGAATTATAAAGAGGAGGAAACACTGGAGTCGGTGTTCCTCTCGGCTGAGGCGGCTGACGACCGCAAGCGTCGGGAAGCCCGCCGGCCGGCAGAGGATCTGAGCATTGCCTATCTCACGCCGGACATCATTGAAAAGCTGGGCAAACTGCTGCTGGAGCTTAAGATGGATCTTTATAAGGATGGAATCAAGGAATATAAAATCCGCGTGAAGCGGGATAAATCCAGAATCATTCTGGAACCGGAACTGAGGGAAGCAGCGCAGAAGTGAATTTCGCTGCGGAGCGCTTGTGTAATGGCGTGAGAATTGCATAAATGGCGGCCTTTATTTTGAAAGGAGTGGAGCTCATGGAGACGGGTACAACGATTGCGATTGTGGTTTTTGTGGCGGCGTATGCACTCATTATTTCAGAAAAGGTACACCGCACCATTGTGGGATTGGCTGGGGCTATGCTCATGATCCTGCTGGGAATACTTTCCCAGCAGCAGGCAATCAGTCATATCGATTTCAATACTCTGGGCCTGCTCATCGGCATGATGATCATTGTGAACATTACCAGTGAAACGGGGCTGTTCAATTTCCTGGCGGTCTGGGCGGCCAAGAAGGTCCAGGCCAAGCCCATTGCTTTGCTGGTGGCGTTATCCATCATCACCATGATATGTTCGGCTCTGCTGGATAATGTGACGACGGTACTGCTCACGGTTCCCATCACCTTCAGCATCACTTCTCAGCTCAAGGTGGATGTGAAGCCTTTTTTGATTTCCCAGATCCTGGCTTCGAACATTGGCGGAACGGCAACCCTTATCGGGGATCCGCCGAATATTATGATCGGCAGTGCGGTAGGGTTGGATTTCATGGCATTCATTTCCAATCTTACGGGCATCTGCATCGTGATTTTCGCTGTCACTGAGCTGCTGCTCGTTCTCATTTACAATAAGGGGCTCCATACCACGGAGGAACTGCGGGGCCAGGTCATGCACCTGCAGGCGGACAAGCAGATCACCAATCCGGTGCTGCTGAAAAAATGCCTGTTTGTATTGGCGGTCACGATTTTTCTGTTTGTGACCCACAGTCTGCTGCATCTGGAAACGGCTACGGCTGCACTGACAGGCGCCAGCCTGCTGCTGCTCATCAGTTATTCCCGGGATGAATCCATGATTACCAAGGTGCTGAGCAAGGTGGAATGGCTGGCTATCTTCTTTTTCGCCGGCCTGTTCATCCTGGTGGGGGCCCTGGTGGAGACCGGTGTGATCAGCATGCTGGCCGCCGAGGCGGTGAAGCTCACCAACGGCAATCTGAATGCGACGGCCATGCTCATCCTGTGGATGAGTGCAATAGCCTCGGCCTTCATTGACAATATTCCCTTTGTGGCTACGCTCATCCCCCTCATCAAGGATATGGGGGCCATGGGGATTACGAACCTGGATCCTCTCTGGTGGTCTCTTTCCCTGGGAGCCTGTCTGGGCGGCAACGGCACTCTCATCGGGGCCAGTGCCAACGTGGTGGTGGCTTCCATGGCGGCCCAGCGGGGACAGCAGATTTCTTTTCTCGGTTTTATGAAAATAGCCTTCCCGCTCATGCTGATTTCCATTGTGATCAGCAGTGCCTATATCTGGCTGCGTTACCTTTGATGCTTGACGCGGCCGCAGCGGATAGGATATAATACAAAATAGTGCATAGCTTTGCTATGCAGCAAAATCCCATGAAGCAGAATAGTAGGGGCTTCTCCTGAGGACAGAAAGCCGGCGGTGGATGCGAGCCGGACCAGGATACCTTGAACTCGCTGCGGAGGAGCGGCCGGTGCGGTGTCTTTTGCGGACGCTGGGCGGGCTGACGCTGATCCCGTTAAGATCAAGAGAGGACAGCAATGCTGTCAATCAGGGTGGTACCGCGATATCATCGTCCCTGGCTGTAAAAAGCCAGGGCTTTTTTTATTGTTGAAACGGCTGGGAAGACAACAGCTGAACTTTGAGGAGGAAACAGGATGGAAAGATATGCACCGCAGGAAATTGAGAAGAAATGGCAGGCAAAGTGGCAGGAGGAGCATGCCTATACCACGGAAATGGATCGCACGAAGCCGGAATACTACGTGCTGGAGATGTTCCCCTATCCATCGGGCAATCTCCATATGGGACATGTGCGCAATTACTCCATCGGTGATGTGCTGGCCCGCTACAAGACCATGGCAGGCTATAATGTACTGCATCCCATGGGCTTTGATGCCTTTGGCATGCCGGCGGAAAACGCGGCTATCAAGCATGGCGTGAAGCCCTCGGACTGGACCTATTCCAATATTGAGAATATGAAGCGCCAGCAGCGGGAGATGGGGCTTTCCTATGATTGGGACCGGGAGGTGGAGACCTGCCGTCCGGAGTATTATCGCTGGACCCAGTGGCTGTTCGAGCTCTTCTATAAAAAGGGCCTGGCCTACAAGAAAAAGGCATCGGTGAACTGGTGCGATACCTGCGGGACCGTACTGGCCAACGAGCAGGTCATCGACGGCAAGTGCTGGCGCTGTGATTCCGATGTGGTGAAGAAGGACCTTTCCCAGTGGTTCCTGAAGATTACGGACTATGCTGATGTACTGTTGGAGGATCTGAAGGAGCTCAAGGGCTGGCCGGAACGGGTCAAGACCATGCAGGAGAATTGGATCGGCCGCAGTGAGGGCCTGGAATTCAATATCGATGTGCCGGAACTGGGGGAGAAGCTGGCAGTTTATACCACCCGTCCGGATACGGCCTATGGAATCACTTTCGTAGCCCTGGCCGCAGAGCATCCCATTGTGGAAAAGCTGCTGCAGAACAATCCGAAGGCAGCGGATATCCGGGCGTTCTGCACAAAGGCCCGCAATCAGTCAGATCTGGAGCGCACCTCCAGCGAATCGGAAAAGGAAGGCATCTTCACCGGCGTTTATGCAGTCAATCCCTTCAACGGCAACAAGGTGGAGCTCTGGGTGACCAATTATGTGCTGGCTGAGTATGGCACCGGGGCCGTCATGGGCGTTCCCTCCGGCGATCAGCGCGACTGGATGTTTGCCAAGAAATACAATCTGCCTATTATCCTGACTCTGCAGCCCAAGGATACAGAGCTGAAGCTGGAGGATATGACCGCGGCTTATACGGATAAGGATGGTGTGCTGGTGAATTCCGGCAAATTCACGGGCATGGAGATGCACAAGGCCATGTCAGCCATCATTGATGAGGCGGAAGCCCAGGGCTTCGGCAAGCGCCAGGTCAACTACCGACTGCGTGACTGGCTCATTTCCCGCCAGCGTTATTGGGGTGCGCCCATTCCGGTCATCTACTGCCCTCACTGCGGTGAGGTGCTGGTACCGGAGGAGGAACTGCCGGTACGGCTGCCGGAGGATGTGAAATTCGAGCAGGGGGCGGTATCTCCGCTGGCGCAGTCCGCGTCCTTCGTGAACTGCACCTGCCCGAAATGCGGCGGCCCGGCAAAACGGGAAACAGATACCATGGATACTTTTATCTGCTCCTCCTGGTATTATCTGCGCTATACGGATCCCCACAATGCAGAGAAGCCCTTTGCCCGGGACAAGGTGAATTATTGGGCGCCTGTGGATCAGTATATCGGCGGCATTGAGCATGCAATCCTGCATTTGCTCTATTCCCGGTTCTTTACCAAGGTGCTGAAGGATGCAGGGCTGGTGGATTTCAACGAGCCATTCAGAAATCTGCTGACACAGGGCATGGTCATCAAGGANGGCTCNAAGATGAGCAAGTCCAAGGGCAATGTGGTATCCCCGGAGGAAATCATTGGGAAATACGGTGCGGATACAGCCCGGCTCTTCATTCTCTTTGCGGCTCCGGTGGAGCGCGACCTGGAATGGAGCGATCAGGGGGTAGAGGGAGCCTATCGTTTCCTGAACCGCGTATGGCGCATTGTGGGTCATTTTGAGGATAAGATCAAGGCTGCTTCGGACACCTATGATGTGAGCACCCTTACCAGCGAGGAAAAGGAACTGCGCCGCATCCTCCATGTGACATTGCAGAAGGTTACGGATGATCTGGGCGACCGGTTCATGTTCAATACGGCGATAAGCTCTATCATGGAGCTGGTGAATGCCTTCTATGGCTTCCAGGAGTCCACTACGGTGAATGGCGGCCTGGTGCGGGAGGTATCGCTGAACATCATCAAGATGCTGGCGCCTTTTGCACCTCATATGACAGAGGAGCTTTGGAGCCGCATCGTTGGCAATGGCAGCGTCCATAAGCAGCGCTGGCCCCAGTATGATGCATCGGCCATGGTGCAGGCAGAGGTGGAGATCGTGCTGCAGATCAACGGCAAGGTCCGTGACAAGCTGGTTGTGGCCGCGGATCTGAGGCGTGAGGAAATGCAGCAGGCCGCCCTGGCCCAGCCGCGGGTACAGGAGCTCACCGCAGGCAAGACCATCGTAAAGACCATCTGCGTACCAGGAAAATTAGTGAATATCGTTGTGAAATAAAGCAGCAATGCTGCCGCTGTCAGGTGCCTGGATGGGCCTTTGACGGCGGCAGTATTTTTATGCGGGAGAGATGGATTTCTGTTTTACTCATTTCATTGGGTACTTTTTCCGTCAGAAAAATAAATATTACCGTCAGCAGGATTTTTATGGATGAATGTCAAAATTAACATTGTTATGTAGGTCATAAGGATATGTTCGCAAAATGAGCCAGGAGGAGCGATACCAGTGTTAAAGCAGTATGCCATAGAGGATTTAAAGGCCGGCATGGTGGTGGGACATCCCATCTATGCAGAGGATGCAACGATTTTGATTGGGGAGGGAACGCCCCTCACAAATAAATTGATTTTTTCCTTGCTGGAACGTCCTATTTTTTCTGTATATATTCATGAGCCGGATCCGGTAGAGCCGGCTGCAGCGGTACAACCAGGGGAGACGGCGCAGCCATCTGCGGAGTCATCGGCAGCGGCGCAGCCGGAATATCTGTTGGATGAGCATTATGTGCGCTGTTACCTGGACGTATTCGAGGAACTGCGGGTACTCTTTGCCCGGGCGCTGAAGAGCGGCGAGGTGGATATGGAGGTCGTGGGAAATCTGGCTGCCAGTGGCTTGCTTATGCAGCTGTGCGATGGAGCGAAGGCAGTCACGCAGATCCATAACATGGTGCGGGATGGGGAGTATCTGCTGCATCACAGCATCCATGTTTCTATTTTGGCGGGGCTCATGGGAAAATGGCTGCGGATGCCCCGTGCGCAGCGGCAGAAGCTGATTATTTCCGGGCTTATCCATGACGTGGGCAAGCTGCGGATTTCCAATGATATACTGAATAAAGCGGGTCGGTTGACCAGTACGGAGCTGAAGCTGGTCCGCCGTCATGCGGAGCTGGGCTATGAAATGCTGCGGTATGGTCAGCTTCGGGAGGAGACGGATATCCTCATGGGAGTGCTGCAGCATCATGAGCGCAATGATGGCTCGGGCTATCCGCATGGAACCAAGGCGGCAGAAATCAATGATTTTGGCCGTATTCTGGCTATTGCCGATATATATGATGCCATGGCCGCGAATCGGGTCTATGCAAAGAAGAAAAATCCCTTTGAGGTTTTTGGCGTGCTTTCTGATGATATCATGAATGGGCGGTTGGATACGGAGTATGGGGTTTTGTTCATCCGCAAAATATGTCATGCGTTGAATGGCAGCTGGCTTAAGCTGTCCAATGGCAAGCGGGCCAAGATTGTCTATATTGATGACAGCCGTATGAGCGCACTGCCTGTTGTGCAGACGCCGGATGGGGAGTTCCTTGATTTGAACAATACTTCCGGGGTAAAGATTACGGCACTGCTGAATTCACAGGAACTCCATGATGAAAGCTGAGATTATCCAATAACATACAGCATTACCGGGTCCAGGGGCGGCTAGTGCAGAGAAACTGAGGGGAGTCTTTAAGGCTCCCCTTTTTTATAGCCAAAAGGTCATGGGTGTGATATAATGAAAAGGTCTAGGAAGATGGTCCGTGCATAAGGAGTTCCAGAATGACTTATTTAACAGAAACATTGAGCATAGACATGTATGCTTTTTTTATGCTGCTCTTCATTTATATCATGTCCCGGCGCCGTGGCGACAGGATCTCCCATCAGCGGAAGATCTTTCACCGTATGGTTGCTGCGGCAATGCTGCTGCTGGCAGCTAATGCAGGGACCTGTTTTACTGCGGCCTGCAACCTGGTCCTGCTGGAACAACTGGTCTGGTTTTTTGCTTATCTGCTGTATATCCCCATATTATGGATGGCCTTCCGGTATTTCCGCTGTAATATCTTTTCCGTAAAAGGACAGGGACAGGGGTGGTTATGGGGCATGGGAAGCCTGTGCCTGATGGATGGCCTGCTGACCCTGTCAACGCCATGGACCGGCTGGTATTACCTCTTTGATGGACAGGGAATCTATCATCGTGGTCCGTGGTTTGCGCTGCATCTGCTGCTCCTTTCCCTGGGTATCCTTGTCCTGGCAGTGATGGCGCTGCGCTTTCATCGCCGGCTTGATGCATCCCGGTTCTATTCGCTGCTGTTTTTTCTGGTTCCGCCGGGGCTCTGTGCCGGGCTGCTGCTGCTGACAGGAGCTAATCTGGTTGCCGGGGGCATTGCTTTTTCCCTTATGGTCATTTTTGTGACGATCCAGAGCCGGGATCTGATTACAGACTTCCTTACCGGTGCCTGCAATCGCCGTCAGCTGGAATGGATCCTGCAGGAGCGTATCCGCAATGCGGAGCAGCAGGGATTTGCCGCCATCATGGTGGATATCGATTCCTTTAAGCGGATCAATGATGAATACGGGCATGATGCCGGAGATGATGCGCTGCGCAATACGGCGGATATCCTGCGCCGCTGCGTGCGGCTTCGGGACGTGGTCGCCCGGTATGGGGGCGATGAATTCTGGGTGGTCATCAGCGGGCAGCTGCAGGCGGCTGAGCTGATGGGCATTGTGCATCGTATTGAGGCTGAGCTGCGCTATTTCAACGAATTTTCCGCGAAGCCTTATCATTTGAGCCTGAGTATGGGCTATGGCGTTTATGATCCAGCATCCGGGATGGATGCGCAGCAGTTTCAAAAGCATATTGACGGGCTTATGTACAGTCAAAAAAAAGCCCATCATCAGGAGTGCCGCCGCCAGGAGGATCGGGTGCAGAAAAATTGACATGGCGGAAGATGCTGTGCTATAATTTAGAGCTGTATAAAGGCAATGACAAAGAGGAGTACGCATGGTCTGACAGCCAAGAGAGAGAACCGCTGGTGGGAGGTTCTTCTGGAGATCTGCGGAAGGTAGCTTTGGAGCCGCCAGGCTGAACGGAGTAGGCCTGGACGCGGATGCGGCGTTAGGCGCAGAGCCGTGCGGCAGGCACGGGAACTTAGGTGGTACCACGAAAGCAGGTCCTTTCGTCCTTTGCGGGCGGGAGGGCTTTTATTTTGCATTTTATTAGGAGGCAATTCAATGGAAGAGAACAACATTCCGAAGGTCTATGACCCCAAATCCTTTGAGAAGAAATGGTATGAATACTGGGAGGAAAATAAGCTGTTCCACGCCGAGGTGGATAAGAGCAAGAAACCTTACAGCATCGTGATTCCGCCCCCGAATGTCACCGGGCAGCTGCATATGGGGCATGCACTGGACAATACCCTGCAGGATATCCTCATCCGCTGGCGCCGTATGCAGGGCTATAACACTCTCTGGATGCCAGGCTGCGATCACGCCGGCATCGCCACCCAGGCCAAGGTGGAGGGCGCACTGCGGGAAGAAGGCAAGACCCGCTATGACCTGGGCCGGGAGAAGTTCCTGGAACGGGTATGGGATTGGAAGGAAACCTATGGCAGCCGTATCATGTATCAGCTGCGTTCCCTGGGGGCTTCCTGCGACTGGGACCGGGAGCGGTTCACCATGGATGAAGGCTGTTCCAAGGCTGTGCGTGAGGTGTTTGTGAGCCTTTATGAAAAGGGGCTCATCTATCAGGGGACCCGTATCACGAATTGGTGTCCGCGGTGTAATACGGCATTGTCTGATATTGAGGTGGAGCATGAAAATGAGAACGGCCACCTCTGGCATCTGCGCTATCAGGTCGAGGGCACGGATCAGTACGTGCAGATTGCCACGACCCGGCCGGAAACCATGTTCGGCGATACCGGTGTGGCGGTGCATCCGGATGATGCCCGCTATAGGGATCTTGTGGGAAAAATGCTCATCCTGCCGGTGGTGAACCGCCGCATTCCGCTCTTTGCGGATGCCTATGTGGATCCGAAGTTCGGCACTGGCGCTGTCAAGGTCACGCCGGCCCATGATCCCAATGATTTTGAGATGGGTGAGCGCCACAGTCTCGAGCAGATCAAGGTCATCGAAAATGATGGCACCATGTCCAAGAATACCGGAAAATATGCGGGCATGGATCGCTACGAATGCCGCAAGGCCCTGGTCAGGGAACTGGAGGAAACCGGCGTATTGGTCAAGGTGGAAGAGCATGAGCATGCAGTAGGGCATTGCTCCCGCTGCCATACCACCGTGGAGCCGCTGGTGTCCAAGCAGTGGTTCGTAAAAATGGAATCCCTGGCCAAGCCGGCCATCGAGGCGGTGAAGAGCGGCAGGATCCAGTTCGTTCCGGAACGGTTCACGAAGATCTACTGCAATTGGCTGGAAAATATCCGCGACTGGTGCATTTCCCGTCAGCTCTGGTGGGGGCATCGCATTCCGGCCTGGTACTGCGAGGACTGCGGCGAGACCATCGTCTCCCGGGAGGATGTGACCAGCTGCCCCAAATGCGGCAGCCGGCATCTGCGCCGGGATGAGGACGTGCTGGACACCTGGTTCAGCTCCGGTCTCTGGCCTTTTGAGACCATGGGCTGGCCGGAAAATACGGAGGAGCTGAAGCAGTTCTATCCTACCAGCACACTGGTGACCGGCTATGACATCATTTTCTTCTGGGTGGCCCGCATGGTCATGATGGGGCTGGAATTCGGCAAGGACATCCCCTTCAGGCATGTGTTCATCCATGGGCTGGTGCGCGACAGCCAGGGCCGCAAGATGAGCAAGTCCCTGGGCAATGGCATAGATCCGGTGGAGGTCGTGGAGAAATACGGTGCGGATACCCTGCGGTTCATGCTCATTACGGGCAATACGCCGGGCAATGATATGCGCTTCTACTGGGAGCGGGTGGAATCAGCCCGCAACTTTGCCAATAAGCTTTGGAATGCTTCCCGGTTCATGCTCATGAATCTGGAGGGTTTTGATAAGAGCTTCGTGCCCGCAGCCGAGGATTATACCCTGGCGGATCGCTGGATCCTGAGCCGTTATGCCAAGACGGCCCGGGATGTGACGGAGAATCTGGAAAAATTCGAGCTTGGTGAGGCCGGCCGCATGATCTATGAATTCATCTGGAATGAGTTCTGTGACTGGTATATCGAACTGGCCAAAGCCCGCCTCTACGATAAGGAGAATCAGCGGCCGCGCCAGACGGCTCAGTATGTGCTGGGCTATGTACTGGAGCACACCCTGCGGCTGCTGCATCCCTTCATGCCCTTTATCACAGAGGAAATCTGGCAGCATATACCTCATGAGGGCAAGAGCGTCATGACGGCTGCCTGGCCGACGGCGGAGACGGCACTTATGGATGATGCCAGTGAGAATCATATGACGGCGATCATGGAGACCATCAAGACGGTGCGGAATCTGCGGGCTGAGGTAAATGCGGCACCTGGCAGGAAGAGCGAGGTCATTCTGCATTTTACAGATGCCAGGCTGCAGCAGGTCTTTGCGGCCAATGAGGGTTATTTGACGGTGCTGGCGGCAGCAGAGCCTGTCACGGTGCAGCCTGCTGAGGCTGAAAAGCCGGAAAATGCCATGGCCGGCGTGGTCAATGGGGTGGAGATCTATCTGCCACTGAAGGGACTCATCGATGTGGAAAAGGAGACGGCCCGCCTGAACAAGGAACTGGAAAATCTCAATAAGGAAGTCAAACGGCTGGAAGGCAAGCTTTCCAATCCGGGCTTCCTGGCCAAGGCACCGGAGGCTGTGGTGGCCAAGGAAAAGGAAAAGCAGCAGGGCTATGAGGAGAAGCGGACGGCAGTACAGGAACGCCTGGCTTATCTGGCAAAGCTTTGATTGAGATTGAGGGAAAAGAAATGAATTTTGCGCAGGCATTACAGTATCTGGAGGATCTCAACGTGTTCGGCAGTCAGCTGGGCCTGACCCGTATCCAGCAGCTCATGGAGCTGCTGGGCCGGCCCCAGGTGCAGTACCGGACCATCCATGTGACGGGAACGAATGGCAAGGGCTCTGTTACGGCCATGCTGGCCGGTATCCTGACCCAGTCGGGCATCCGTACGGGCATGTATGTGTCCCCGCATCTGCTATCCTATACGGAGCGCATGCAGATTGATGGGCAGACCATCAGTGAACAGGATTTTGCGGACAGCATTGCTGCGGCCCGGGCTGCAGCGGATAAAATGGTGGCGGGCGGGGCAGAGCAGCCCACCCAGTTTGAGATCCTCACCGCGGCGGCCTTCTGGTATTTCAAGCAGCAGTCCGTGGAATATGCGGTGATTGAGGTGGGCCTGGGCGGGCTGCTGGACTCCACCAACGTGATCACTCCGGAGGTATCCGTGATCACCAATGTGACCATGGAGCATGCGGATCGCTGCGGCGGTACGCTGGCGGGCATAGCCCATCACAAGGCGGGGATCATCAAGGCTGGCGTTCCCGTGGTCACCGCGGCCGCCGGGGAGCCTTTGAAGATCCTGCAGGCAGCCGCAGCGGAAAAAAACACCGATATCTTCATTGCGGGACAGGATTTTTCCTCTTCCTTTGTGAGCTTCGATGGGCAGGCTCAGCATCTGGAGTTCAGCTCCGGGCTGCTGGGAGCAGTGAAGGAGCCCTATGATCTGCAGATGCTGGGAGCCCATCAGATTGAAAACAGCGCGCTGGCCGTGATGACAGCCCAGCTGCTGCATAATACGGATGAACGCATCACGCCGGAAACCATTGCCTTGGCCCTGGCTATCACCAGCTGGCCGGGACGCTTTGAGCGAATGGATCAGGGCGGCCAGCGCATCATCATCGATGGGGCCCATAATCCTGATGGCATGCGGGCACTTCGCCAGAGCCTGGATCTTTATTACCCGGCCCAGGAACGGGTGATCCTGCTGGGAATCCTGAAGGATAAGGATATCCATACCATGCTGGAAACACTGCTGCGGCCCAATGATACGGTGGTGGTTACGGCGCCGAATTCCGAGCGGGCCTCAGATCCCGCCGTGGTAGCCAGGCAGATCCGCACCCAGCATGTGGAGGTGCAGCCTGACCCCGCCGAGGCCCTTTCCCGGGCCCTGGAGCTGGCCAATGGTGAACGGCTGCTCTGTGCGGCCGGGTCCCTGTATCTCATCGGGGGCATCCGGCAGCAGCTGCTGAATAAAAAAGAATAGAAAACAGGAAAACCAGTTATAAAGATAGAATATATCCTTGTAATTGGTTTTCTTTTTGTACAGCAATCGGGAAAGGTGAGATGATGTGAGTATAATGAAATCAAAGGGCACGCTGGATTTTTTGGCAGCGGGCGTTTTTTATGCGATATTGGCGGAGAGCTTTTTCATTGCGCTGTCGCCGGCGGCGGCGGAGATTGCCCTGCTGGTGGGCGTTGTTTTTTACGTTTTGCGCTTGCGGCTGGACAAGACCGTGCATTTCCGGCGGCTGCCGTTTGACTGGCCGGTGGTGATTTTTGCCCTCTGCGGTGCGGCTTCCATTGCCGTGTCCCCCAATCCCGCTTTCAGTTTCTACAATTATTACAATCTGGTGGGGGTGTATCTGCTGACCTATCTGCTGGTGGGGCAGAACGTTACCCGGCCGGAGCAGGTGCGCTGGATTGCGGGGGCCCTGGCGGCAGCCGCTGCCTGCGTGGTTCTCTATGGTTATTATCAATATATATTCGGCATTGATACCAGCGCCATGAAATGGGTGGATGGGGATGCCTTCCCGGAACTGAAGAAACGTGTTTTTTCCACCTGGGAGAATCCCAATATCCTGGCGGGGTATCTGGATGCGGCCATTTGCCTGGCCTTTGGCGTATTCCTGCAGGTCAGGGAGAAACGGCAGCGGCTGTTTTTGGGTGCCGGCATGGTGCTGCTGGCCCTTTGCCTGGCCATGACCTACGCCCGGGGCGCCTGCCTCACCATAGCGGTGGTGCTGGCAGGCTACGGCGTGCTGAAAAATCGGAAGATCCTGCTGGCGGTGGTGCTGCTGGGGGCAGCCATTCTGGCAATGGACTCAGCGCTGGCCGAGCGGCTGGTGTCGGTATTCACGAAGATGGATACCTCATCGGAAATGCGCCTGGCCTTCTGGGAGAGCACACTGGCCATGATCATGGATCATCCGCTGCTGGGCATTGGCTGGGGAGCCTACTGGATGGTCTATCCGGAGTATGACTTTTACATCAATGACGCAGCAATCCGCATTGTCCATGCCCATAATATCTATCTGAACTATGCGGCGGAAATCGGCATTGCCGGAGCCCTGGCCTATTTTACCTGGTTCTTCGGCACCATGGGAATGGCGCTGCGCTCGAAGAATTATCGGTCATCCGAGCTGCTCAACGGCCTGCTGCTGGGCATTGGACTGGCACTGGTGTCCGTGGCTCTGAACGGCATCACTGACGATGTATTGTTCAATATTCCGTCTTCCATGCTGCTCTGGTTCCTGTGTGCATTGGCAGCGGTCATTGAAAAGAAGATGTAACGGAGGTTTCACATTGAAAGAACAGGCAGCAATATCCAAGGCGACCATTGATCGTCTGCCCCTTTATTTTCGTACACTGCGCCTGGCGCAGGATGAAGGCATAGATATCATATCCTCGGAGGAACTGGGGCGGCGGCTCAGCATTACAGCGGAGCAGATCCGCAAGGACCTGGCTTCCTTTGGACAGTTTGGCAAAAAGGGCGTGGGCTACTATGTGAATGAGCTCAAGCGCAATGTGGGGGAGATCCTGGGGCTGGACAATCACTGGAATATCGCGGTGATCGGCATTGGCCATCTGGGCGCAGCTCTGGCCAATTATCAGAATTTCATATCCCTGGGGTTCAATCTGGTGGCACTTTTCGATCAGGATCCCGCCGTGATCGGTCGGACTGTAAACCATGTGCGGGTGGACGACATCGCCCGGCTGGCGGAAATCGTACGGCAGCGACGGATTCATATCGGCATCATCGCCGTGCCGGCGGCCTTTGCCCAGGGGGTAGCGGATCAGCTGGTAGCGGCTGGTGTGCGGGGCATATGGAATTTTGCCCCCATAAAAATGGCTGTTCCTGACTCTATGCATATTGTCAACGAGGACCTGTCCGTGGGACTCAGCAGTTTGTCCTATCATATTACACGTAAATAAGCTGTATCTATGGGAAAAACCCCTTGGAATAAAGAGACCATTCCAAAAAGCTATAAGCTTTTTTCTGGATTTCTGATTTGGGTGGAAGCCGTGAAAATATCTATCTTGACGGCGTTTCCTTGGAGTGGTATTCTTGTTCATGAGGTATAATAATTGATACATATTACTATAATAACCTATGCTTATAGGAGATAATAGCCAACAGTTATTATTGGTATCCGTTGTCCCTCTTTTGTAGGGTTGGCATAGTACCACTGTATCAGAAAAATACAGTCCCCTAGCAGGACTGGTGAGGGAGGATTTTCAATGATTGATATTCTCAATCGCGTACGCAACAAGGAATTGCAGGCAAAGATCGTTACGGCTGAAGAGGCCGCAGCCTATATCAAGCCAGGCATGAATGTTGGTACGAGCGGATTCACCCCGTCCGGGTATCCGAAGGCTGTTCCTTTGGCGCTGGCTGAGCGCATGAAAAAGGACCCCTTTAAAATCAATTTGTGGACTGGTGCATCCACTGGCCAGGAGCTTGACGGCGCAATGGCAGAGGCCCATGGCATTGCTTTCCGCATGCCGTACCAGACAAATAAGACCCTGCGGGCAGAGATCAATGCCGGCGAGGTGGATTACTGTGACCTGCATCTGAGCGAATCAGCCCAGCTGGCTCGTTATGGATATCTTGGCGGCAAGATCGATGTAGCTATTGTGGAGGCTTGTGCCATCACAGAAGAAGGCAATATCATCCCGACGACTTCCATGGGCAATTCGGCGTCCTATGTGCAATCTGCTGATGTGGTCATCGTTGAGGTAAATGTAACCCAGCCGCTGGAACTGGAAGGCATGCATGATATCTATGTGCCGCTGGATCCACCGCATCGTCTGCCGATTCCGCTGGTAAAGGCCAATGACCGCATCGGTACGCCGTACATTCCCTGCACGCCGGACAAGATCAAGTTCATTGTTCCGTGCGATATCAAGGATCATACGCGTCCCTTTGGTGAGATTGATGAGAATTCCAAGAAGATGTCTCATTATTTTGTTGAGTTCCTGCAGCAGGAGATCAAAGCCGGCCGTATGCCGAAGAACCTTCTGCCGCTGCAGTCCGGCGTGGGCAATGTTGCCAATGCTGTAATCAGCGGTTTCGTTGATTCGGATCTCAAGGATCTCTCGGTTTATACCGAGGTCATCCAGGATGGCATGTTTGACCTTATCGATGCCGGCAAGCTGAGCTTCGCATCCGGTACGGCGCTGTCGCCTTCACCGGAAGGCCTGGATCGCTTCTACAAGAATATCAAGGAATACCGTAAGCGCATTGTGCTGCGGCCTCAGGAGGTTGCCAACAGCCCGGAGGTTGCCCGCCGCATCGGTATCATTGCCATGAATACGGCCATTGAGGCAGATATCTACGGCAATGTGAATTCTACCCACATCATGGGTACCAAGATGATGAATGGTATCGGCGGTTCCGGCGACTTTGCCCGCAACGCGTACCTCACGACCTTCTTCACGGCCTCCACAGCCAAGAACGGTCTGATTTCCTCCATAGTGCCGATGGTTTCCCATGTGGACCATACGGAGCACGATGTGGATATCATCGTCACCGAGCAGGGCCTGGCAGATCTCCGCGGTCTGTCCCCGAAGAAGCGCGCCAAAGAAGTCATTGAGAAGTGCGCGCATCCGGATTTCAAGCCTATGCTCCAGGATTATTTTGAGAGAGCTGACGCTGCGACTAAACATGCCCAGACACCGCATATCATCAAGGAAGCGCTGTCCTGGCATGAAAGATTTATAGAGACTGGTACAATGAAGAAATAAGAGGATTTTCGCAATTCTCGTAGAAAGTATCAGCAGAATGACTTTATGAAGAAGGAAAAATAGGAGGTTTATTTCTACTATGAGCAATGAAAAAATCCAAGCTGAATTGGCTGCCTATGAAGCCAGTGTACAGAAGGCAATTGCACGTTTCCCGGAACGCCCGCATCTTCCTGAGCAGCGTCTCTACACGCCGCTGGATATCAAGGATACGGACTATGCAGAGGAGATCAGCTTCCCTGGTGTATATCCCTATACCCGCGGCGTACAGCCGACCATGTATCGTGGCCGTTTCTGGACGATGCGCATGTATGCAGGTTTCTCCACAGCTGAGGAATCCAACAAGCGTTACCGCTATCTGATCGAATCCGGCGCTACGGGCCTTTCCTGCGCATTTGACCTTCCGACGCAGATCGGCTATGACTCCGATGATGATATCTCCGAGGGCGAGGTAGGCAAGGTTGGTGTTGCCATCGACTCCCTGGCTGATATGGAAATCCTCTTCGACAAGATCGATCTCGGCAAGGTTTCCACCTCCATGACCATCAATGCACCGGCCTCCGTACTGCTGGCTATGTACATTGCTGTTGCTGAGAAGCAGGGCGTCACTCCGGATCAGCTCAAGGGCACGATCCAGAACGATATCCTGAAGGAGTATGCAGCCCGCGGTACGTATATCTTCCCGCCGCGTCCTTCCATGCGTCTCATCACGAACATCTTTGAATTCTGTTCCAAGAATGTACCGAAATGGAATACAATTTCCATCTCCGGCTATCATATCCGCGAGGCAGGTTCCACGGCTTCCCAGGAAATCGCTTTCACCATCGCTGATGGTATCGCTTATGTTGAAGCAGCTATCAAGGCCGGCCTCAACGTGGATGATTTCGCTGGCCGCCTTTCCTTCTTCTGGAATGCGCATAACAACGTTCTCGAAGAGGTCGCAAAGTTCCGTGCTTCCCGCCGCGTATGGGCTAAGGTCATGAAAGAACGCTTCCATGCCCAGAAGCCGAAATCCATGATGCTGCGTGTTCATACCCAGACAGCAGGCTCCATGCTTACTGCTCAGCAGCCGAACAACAACATCGTCCGTGTTGCACTCCAGACAGCAGCTGCTGTCATGGGCGGCACCCAGTCCCTCCATACGAATTCCCGCGACGAAGCGCTGGCTCTGCCGACTGAGGAATCCGTAATGATCGCTCTGCGTACGCAGCAGATCGTTGCTTACGAGAGCGGCCTGGCTGATGTCATCGATCCGCTGGCAGGCTCCTACTATGTTGAGGCTCTGACCAACAAGATCGAGGCTGAGGCTTGGGATTACATCAAGAAGATCGACGAGATCGGCGGCGCTGTTGCAGCCATCGAGAAGGGCTACATCCAGAAGGAAATTCAGGACAGTGCTTACAAATGGCAGATGGATGTTGAGTCCGGTGCCAAGACCATCGTCGGCGTCAATAAATTCCAGATTGAAGAAGAAGCTCCGAAGAATCTGCTGCGCGTAGATGCTTCTGTGGGTGAAAAGCAGAAGGCTAAGCTGGCTGAGATGAAGGCTAAGCGTGACAATGCTGCTGTTGAGGCTGCACTGGCTGAGCTTGAAAAGGCCTGCAGCGATGAGAACGAAAACCTCATGCCGCACATCCTCAAGGCCGTCAGAACCTATGCAACGCTGGGCGAAATCTGCGGCGTAATGCGTAAGGTATTCGGCGAATATGAAGCTCATGTAAGTCTTTAATGCAAAGTAGATTTGGAGGGATTCGAAAATGGAAAAACGTATCAGAGTATTAGTAGCAAAACCTGGCCTCGATGGTCATGACCGCGGTGCAAAGGTTGTAGCCCGCGCCCTGCGTGATGCAGGCTTCGAGGTTATCTATACGGGCCTTCGTCAGACTCCGGAGCAGATTGCTGAAGCAGCATTGCAGGAGGATGTTGACGTAGTAGCGATGAGCATCCTGTCGGGCGCTCATCCCCATCTTTTCCCGAAAGTCGTTGACCTCGTAAGAGGCAAGGGCATGAAGGACACGCTGATCATCGGCGGCGGCGTTATTCCGGAAGGCGATATCCCGGCTCTTAAAGAGGCCGGCATCGCTGAGGTATTCACGCCGGGAACTCCTACCACGGCAATCGTGGATTTCATCAAGAACAACGTAAAATAATGGTATAGGCAATGCCCTCTTGGATTTTTCTTAGAGGGCAAGCCTTTTTCATGGCAAAGGGTGGTGCAGGAAATGGACATTGCACAGGAACTTTTAAACGGAAACCGGTTAGCCTTATCGCGCGCGATTACCGCAATTGAGAATGAATACGATGAAGCCACGGAAATCATGAAAGCGCTTTATCCGCATACCGGCCACGCTTTTGTCCTGGGAATCACGGGCCCTCCGGGTGCGGGGAAAAGCACTCTGACCGATAAACTTGCGAGGGAATATCGCGAGCAGGGAAAAACCGTAGGCATTATAGCAGTTGACCCGACCAGCCCGTTTTCCGGCGGTGCCATTTTAGGTGACCGCATCCGTATGAATGGACTGACCCTCGATGAGGGCGTATTCATCCGGAGCATGGGAACACGCGGCAGTCTTGGCGGGCTGTCCCATAAGACGGCCGATGCCGTCAAGGCACTGGATGCTTTTGGCAAGGATATCATCTTTGTCGAGACCGTTGGTGTCGGACAGTCAGAGGTCGATATCGTCAAAGCGGCGGATACGACCATGGTAGTGCTGATCCCAGGCATGGGTGATGATATCCAGGCCATCAAGGCGGGCATACTCGAAATCGGAGATGTCTTCGCTATCAACAAGGCGGATCACGACGGGGCTGATAAGCTGGTGACAGAAATCAACATGATGCTGGATCTCGATGGCGTAATGAAGGAATGGCGTCCGCCAATCCAGAAGGTCATCGCTAACCAGAATATCGGTGTGACGGAAATCATCAGTCTCATTGAAAAGCACCATGAGCACATCAAGGCAAATGGGCAGCTGACTCAAAGGCGTACAGAACGTACAAAGAATGAAATGCTTGATATTTTGAACAGCGGAATTGGTTCCTACATCACACGAAATATCGTTGATAATGGTAAGCTTGATGGACTGGTAAAGGACATCAAGGCCCATAAAACAGATCCTTATACGGTGGTTGGAAATATCATGCGCAGCATGTTGAAATAAACGGAAAGAAATCATAGGAGGTAATAAAATGTTTAAAATTTTAGGCGTAGACCATATTGGGGTAGCTGTAAGCGATCTTAAGGAAACCCAGAACTTCTGGACCACGGCTCTTGGCCTTGATTGCACTGGTGAAGAAGTCGTATCGGAGCAGAAGGTAAAGACCAGCTTCAATCCCACCGGCAATGGCAGTGAGATCGAGCTTCTTGAGGCTACGGAAGAGGACAGCCCGATTGCAAAATTCATCGCTAAAAATGGCGGCCGCGGCGGCATCCAGCATATCGCTCTGCGGGTGGATGACATCGAAGCAGCCATCGCTGATCTTCAGGAAAAAGGCGTTCGCATGATCGACACGAAGCCGCGCTATGGTGCCGGCGGTGCGAGCATTGCCTTCGTACATCCGAAATCTTCCTATGGTGTACTTGTTGAGCTTTGCCAGCACAAGTAATTATTACGTGGTCTTAAAACCTACTTGTAAAAATTTTTACATTGAGGTAAAATAATGGTGTAAGTTCATTACAAGCTATTTAGGAGGTAGAAAATGGCTACTGTTCAGGAAAAAATTGATCTTATGAACGCCAAAAAAGAGCATATTCTGCAGGCTGGCGGCGAAAAGCGCGTCGAGAAGCAGCATGCGAAGGGCAAAATGACGGCCCGTGAACGCATTGAAATGCTCTTTGATGAAGGAACCTTTGTAGAACTGGATCAGTTCGTAAAGCATCGCTGCACGAACTTCGGTCAGGAAAAGAAGGATCTTCCGGCAGAGGGTGTTGTTACCGGGTATGGTACGGTGGACGGCCGCCTTGTTTATGCCTACGCACAGGATTTTACCGTTGAAGGCGGTTCCCTGGGTGAGATGCATGCCAAGAAGATCTGGAAGGTTCTCGATCTTGCAATGAAGATGGGGGCACCGGTTATCGGCATCAACGATTCGGGCGGAGCCCGTATCCAGGAAGCTGTCGATGCACTTTCCGGTTACGGCGGGATTTTCTATAGAAATACAGCGGCATCCGGCGTGATTCCGCAGATCTCGGTCATCATGGGACCCTGTGCCGGCGGCGCAGTTTACTCCCCGGCTATCACGGACTTCATCTACATGGTGAAGAATACCAGCCAGATGTTCATCACTGGCCCGGCAGTCATCAAATCCGTTACTGCTGAAGAAGTTACCGCTGAGGCTCTTGGCGGTGCTATGACCCATAACTCCACTTCCGGTGTAGCACATTTCGCTGCTGAGAACGAAGAGGACTGCATCAAGCAGATCCGTTATCTGCTCGGCTTCCTGCCCAGCAACAACATGGAGGATGCTCCGCTGGTAGCAACAGAGGATGATCCTTCCCGCATGGATGAAAGCCTGGATACGGTTGTTCCGGATAATCCGAATGCACCTTATGATATGAAGGATGTCATCCGTTCCATCGTCGATGATGGTGAGTTCTATGAGGTGCATGAGCATTTCGCCAAGAATGTCATCACCTGCTTTGCCCGCTTTGATGGCCGTTCTGTTGGTATCATTGCAAATCAGCCGGCAGTCATGGCTGGCTGCCTGGATATCGATGCTTCGGATAAAGCTGCCCGCTTCATCCGTTTCTGCGATGCCTTCAACATTCCGCTGGTGAACCTGGTGGATGTACCGGGCTTCCTGCCTGGCGTGAACCAGGAATATGGCGGAATCATCCGTCATGGTGCCAAGATGCTTTACGCATACAGCGAGGCTACCGTGCCGAAGGTTACCCTGATCACCCGTAAGGCTTATGGCGGATCCTACATCGCTATGTGCTGCCGCGAGCTGGGCGCTGACCAGGTCATGGCCTGGCCGTCTGCTGAGATCGCTGTTATGGGACCGGCTGGTGCCGCTAACATCATCTTCCGCAAGGATCCGGATGTGGCCCAGAAAACTGCTGAATATGTGGAAGAATTTGCAACTCCGTACAAGGCAGCCGAGCGCGGCTATGTTGATATGATCATCGAGCCGTCTGAATCCAGACCGCGTATCATCACGGCGCTGAATGCTCTGGCTAGCAAGCGCGAAACGAGTCCGGCAAAGAAGCATGGAAATATTCCATTGTAATGGGGGACTTTCTAATGACAATTGATGCAAAGGAAATCAGCCCGGAAGTCGTTGCAGCCATTTCCGCTGCAGTTCAGATGATGGTTGGCAAAAAGGTTGTAGCGGTACGCATCCAGCGCAGTGAAGGCTGGGTTATGCTGGGCCGTCACAGCGTTCTTGCTTGATTTCATATTTTATCCGAAAAATTATGATGCTTTGGAGGAATTCAAATGAAAAAGTTCAATATCAAAGTCAACGGCGCTGCTTATGAAGTAGAGGTCGAAGAAGTAAAGGCAGCTCCGAAGGCTGCTGCTCCTGCTCCGAAGGCTGCTCCGGCACCGGCTCCGGCACCGAAGGCTGCTCCGGCTCCTGCTCCGGCGAAGGCTGCTGTAGCTGCTGCTGCTGGCGAGAGCACGGTTACGGCTCCGATGCCTGGCAAGATCATCAAGCTCGTAGCTTCCGAAGGTCAGGCTGTACAGCCCGGCGATGTTCTGCTCATTCTTGAAGCCATGAAGATGCAGAATGAAATCACGGCAGAGGCTGCCGGCACGGTCAAGGCTTTCAATGTAGCTGCAGGCCAGAGCGTCAAAGTTGGCGATTCCCTCGTCATCCTTGGCTGATTCCTTTTGGGAATAACGAATACAGAAGAGGTGCTTCCTTCCGGGGAGGCGCCTCTTTTTTATGGAAATATCCGCCAGGCCATGATAAAATGAAAGGGAATAAAGCAGAGGGGGAGTTTTTGTGGCAAAAAGCATTACGGAAGTATTAGGCATAGAATATCCGATTATCCAGGGTGCGATGGCCTGGATTTCAGATGCGGGCATGGCCGCCGCGGTATCTAATGCGGGGGGTGCCGGTATCATTTCCGCCGGCGGACGTACGACGGATTATGTGCGGGAGGAGATCCGCAAGGCGAAGAAGCTCACCGCGAAGCCCTTTGGGGTGAATGTGATGCTCATGGCACCCAACCGGGATGAGATCGTACAGGTCATCTGTGAAGAAAAGCCGGCCTTTGTGACCCTGGGCGCGGGCAATCCGGTGCCATATTTCGAGGCTTTCCATGCTGCCGGCATCAAGGTGCTGCCTGTGGTTCCCAATGTAAAACTGGCCAAGCGGGTGGAAAAGGCTGGGGCCGATGCCATGGTGGCTGAGGGTATGGAAGCGGGCGGCCATATCGGTATGCTCACCACTATGGCGCTGATGACCCAGGTGATCCCGGAAGTGCAGATTCCGGTGGTGATGGCTGGCGGCTTTGCTGACGGAAGAGGCCTGGCAGCAGCACTGCTCATGGGGGCAGCCGGGGTACAGATCGGAACAAGGTTCCTGGTAGCCGCGGAATGCCCGGTCCATGACAATATGAAGCAGAAGCTCATCGAGGCGGTGGATACGGATACCATCGTCACAGGCCAGACCATCGGCGGCGCTGTACGGGGCATCAGAAACAAGTTCTCCCAGGAGTTCGTAGAGCTGGAGCATTCCGGCAGGGCGGACAAGGAGACATTGCTGAAGCTGGCAACCGGCACCAACAAGCTGGCCGCAGTGGATGGTGATGTGGAAAACGGCATGATGCAGGCAGGCCAGAGCCTGCTGCCGCTGCAAAAAATCGAACCGGTGGCCGACATCATCAATTCGCTGGTACAGGAAGCCCGCCAGACCCTGCAGCAGGCAGTTACTCTGAAAATCTAAGCACAGCAAAAATCCCGATCGCAGGATCGGGATTTTTTTATTGGATGATATGTAATGTTGATATTATGTTATGGTGCTATTATGAGTATATAAATTGCTTATTTTGGTGATGTGATATATAATAGGGGAAACAGGTAAATTATTTTCAAGGAGGCCTTTATCATGAAGGATAAAAATTGTGGATATTGTATGGAGAATGAGCTTTTGGATCCCTTTGGCATTTTTATATGCGAGCTGCCGGCCAGTGTGCTGGTGCTTTTTAAGGAACAGAGCCATCTGGGACGCTGCATTGTGGCGGCCAAGGATCATAAAAGTGAGATCGTGGACATGACGCCGGAGGAGACCAGCGCCTTTTATGGGGATGTGCGCCGTGTAGCGGCCGCTGTCCGTAAGGCGTTCCAGCCGGACAAAATCAATTATGGCTCCTATGGGGATACCAGCGGGCATTGCCATGTACATATCGTGCCCAAATACAGGGACGGCTTTGAATGGGGCGGGACTTTTGCGATGAATCCGGATAAAAAATATCTTTCTGATGCGGAATATAAGGACGTCATTGCTAAAATCAAGGCCGCTCTTTAAAGAAATATCGTTCCTTAAAAAAGGGCAGAAAAAAACTGCTGCGCCAATAGCTTGGGCAGCAGTTTTTTTCGATTTTATTCGGCAGCAGAAGCGACCTTGTTCAGGCCTTCCATGAGAGCGTCGATATCGATGCCGTGGGCAGAAGCACCCTGTTCGATATTTTCAAAACGGGCAGCGGCGCAGCCGAGGCAGCCCATGCCGGCATTCATGAACACTTCGGCTGTGTCCGGATATTTCTGGACAACTTCCATGATGCTCATTTCTTTTGTGATTGTCATAGTAAAAAACCTCCTAGTTATCTATTGGTTTGCTGACAAAAGCATTATATCATATTTTCCCGGGATTGGGACTGGTTTTTTCATTCTTTTAGCGGTACAATAAAAGCCGTGTATGGTAATGCCTGTTGTCTATAGGGGATGGCGGCTTTTTTTCTGGGCTTTATTGCAGGAAGGTTGTTATTTTTATGGGATTGATTGCTTTTTCTCTCGGAGATGCCGCGGGATATTTATATGGATGTATTGTGATGCTTGCTGTATTGGCAGGCTTGCTGGCTGCATGGATTGCAGTGCGGCTGCGGGGGGAGGATTTTTCCGTGGTGGTAGATTTCCTGCTCTGGGGCCTTCCAGCAGGGCTTCTGCTGGCACGGCTGGGCTATGTGGCGGGGCATTGGCAGCTGTACAGCGGCCAATGGCTGGATATCCTGCGGTTCTGGCAGGGCGGGATTTCCCTTTATGGCGGCGCTCTGGGTTTTTTGCTTGCCATCTGGCTGTATTGCAGCTGGAAAAGGCTTTCCTTCTGGCATTGGCTGGATATGCTGGCACCGGCGATGGTTCTGGGCTTAGCCATCAATGAGTTGGGGGTGTTTTTTACCCAGATGACGGTGGGAGCACCGCTGCCTTCGGATCTGCCCAATGACCATACCCTGGTGGAATATATCGACTATCGTTTTCGGCCCTCCGGCTTTGAAGATTATCAGTATTTCAAGCCGGTGGCCCTTTATCAGGCCGGCCTGCAGTTTTTGACACTGCTGGCCGCGGTACTGATTTCGCTGTTGGATAAAAACAGGCATCGTCTGGCTGCCGGGAGTGTTTTTCTGCTCAGCGGGGCGGCGGTGGCCTTTATCCGCTTTGGCTGCGACTTCTGGTATCTGTCCACTCAGCCCATCCATACGCTGCATTTCGGTCAGTGGCTGGCGGTGCTGCTGGGAGCGGGCTGCCTGCTGCTTTTTGGCCTGCGGCAGCATCGCAGCCGCAGATCCTGGTATAGGGGAGGGAGATGGTGATATGAAAATACAGGGGTTTCACGCGAAGAAAAAAATTGGCTGGAAAAAGAAGCTGCTGCTGGTGCTGTTTATCTGCTGCCTGCCCTTTATACTGGTGAGTCCGCGGAATATGACAGCCCAGATGCTGAAGGACAGCGAGAACGGAACGAAGGTCATGGTGCTGAATTATCATAAGGTGGACAACATGAACATTTCCCTGTCCGTGCTGCCCAAGGATTTTGATGTGCAGATGGCCTATCTTTCAGAGAATGGCTATACCACCATCACGCCAGGCGAGCTCTATGACAGCTTGTCCAATGGGGCTGAGCTGCCGGAAAAACCGGTGCTCATCACCTTTGATGATGGCTACGAGGACAATTACCAGAATGCCTATCCAATTTTGCGGAAATATGGCTTCAAGGCCACTGTCTTCGTGATCACCGGTTTCCTGGACAAGCAGAAGAATTATCTGACCTGGCAGCAGGCAGCGGAGATGGAGCAGAATGGCATCTCGATTGAATCCCATACGGTGAATCACAAGTCCATGACGGAGCTCACCGATGACCAGCTGCGGGATGAACTGGTGAATTCCAAAAAGGATATTGAGAAGCGGCTGAACAAAAAGGTGGATTTTGTAGCCTATCCCACCGGAACCTATAATCTCCATATTGCGAACCTGGTTAAGGACGCAGGCTATAAGGCCGCCTTCACCATCAAATACGGCAATGTGGATAAGGCCAGCAATGTCTATGCCCTGGAGCGGGTACCTGTATTCCATACAGAAAACACCTTCAAGTCCTTCCTGGAACGGGTGCGGTATGTACCGCTGTTCGAGCGGCTGGGCTGGATCAAGAGCTAAATTGGCTCAAAAGCTTCAGTTTGATGGAAAAAATAAGTCAATAGCACTAAAAGCCCTTTCATTCCTGGAATGAAGGGGCTTTCTTTTTCTCCCGGAGAAATTTCCGGGGAATTTTTTTATTTTTGTAGCAGGAATTTTATGTTTTTCTTAGAATAGGATAAAAAGTGGTTGAAAGTGGTGGATTGTGGGAAGAAAAACGCAAAGGTGGTGAAGAAGGATGCTGATGGGCGAATATGCACATACAATTGATGCCAAGGGCAGGGTCATACTGCCGGCAGATTTTCGTGCGGAGCTCGGAGAATCTTTCGTTATCACCAAGGGATTGGACAACTGCCTGTTTTTATATGGGCAGGAAGAGTGGGCAGCCTTGTCAGCCAAGCTGAGGGAGCTTCCTTTAGCCAAATCCCAGGCACGTGCCTTTGTACGTTTTTTCTTTTCTGGAGCACGTCAGCTGGAATGTGATCGGCAGGGACGTTTTTTAGTACCGGGAAACCTGCGGCAGTATGCATTGCTGGAAAAAGATGTGGTGCTCATCGGTGTTTCCAACCGCATTGAGGTATGGAGCAGGGATGAATGGCAGAAATACAGTGAAGATATCAATCCGTCGGTTTCGGAGATCGCCGAGACTCTGGCCGATCTGGGTATATGAATAGGGGAAATATATATGGAATTCCACCATATCAGCGTATTGCTGGAGGAGACAATTAAAGGGCTGGTCACGGATCCCCGGGGAACCTATGTGGACTGCACTCTGGGCGGGGCAGGCCATTCCTCGCGCATTGCGGCTCTTTTATGTCCCGAGGGCCGTCTCATCGGTATCGATCAGGACCGGGAGGCCATCGCTGCGGCAAAGGAACGGCTGGCCGGGGCGGCCTGCCGGGTGGACATTGTCCATGATAATTTCCGGAATCTGGATGCCATATTGCAGGCACAGGGAGCAGCTGCCGTGGATGGTGTGCTCTTTGACCTGGGGGTGTCATCCCACCAGCTGGATACAGCGGAGCGGGGGTTTTCCTACATGCAGGATGCACCGCTGGATATGCGGATGGATCCGGAAAAAGCCTTTTCCGCCTACGATGTGGTGAATACCTATGAAGAGGCGGAGCTGAGCCGGATATTCAAGGAATATGGCGAGGAGCGCTGGGCAAAGCGCATAGTGAAGTTCATTGTGCAGGCCCGGTCAGATAAGCCGGTGGAGACCACCGGGGAACTGGTGGAACTCATCAAAAAGGCTGTTCCGGCGGCGGTACGCAATGCTGCGGGCGGTCATCCGGCAAAGAGGATATTCCAGGCGATACGCATCGAAGTGAATGATGAACTGGGAATACTGGAGCAGGCTTTCCGTACGGCTGTAACCCATTTGAAGCCCGGCGGCCGCATCGCCATCATCACCTTCCATTCCCTGGAGGACCGCATTGCCAAGCAGACGCTGAAGAAGATGGCCCAGGGCTGTATCTGCCCGCCCCACCTGCCCGTATGCATATGCCATCATAAACCGGAAATCCGGCTGCTGGGCAAACCGCTGGTGGCGGCACCGGAAGAATTGGAAATGAATTCACGATCGAAGAGCGCCAAGCTGCGCATCGCAGAAAAATTAGCAGGAGGAGGGGACGAATATGCTGGCCAAGCGACTGGAAAATGAAGAAATCTATGAAATACCGGAAGTACCAGCTGGGACGGAAGCCGTGCCGAAGCCGCGGCTTCATACGCATCACTGCCTGAATACCCATCTGCGTTCCCGCTGTCTGCTGCTGGTCCTGCTGCTGGCTGTCATGGGCATGGTTCTTACTACCTGCAGCAGCATTGGTGCGAGCCGCGGCTATGAACTGGTACAGGCACAGCAGGCGGCAGTGCGGCTGGAGCAGGAGAATGAGCAGCTGAAGATAGAGATTGCCCGCCTGAAGTCGCCGCAACGCATCCAGTCCATAGCGGCCAAGGATTTGGGTATGGTGATTCCCAAACAGGTTTACTTTGCCTCAGACAAGCATCAATAGTGCATTTTACGATATCATAGGATAGTTTTATAGGGGCTGTTGCAGACTTTTGCCGCAGCCTTTTTTATTTACAGCATCCTGTCAGAATTTCGCGTTGCGAAATCCTGAACAATGGCGTTATAATATAGTACGGTTTAGCTTTCGCCTGCAGAGGGCGGCAGAGGAGGAGAAAAAGGAATGCAGAAGACACTTGGCGAGCTGGCGGCACTGGTGAAGGGAGCCCGGCTCATTGGGGATAAAGATACGGTCATTCGGGATATCGCCCATGATTCCCGCAAGGTCGGTCCGGGAACTCTTTTTGTATGCATGGTCGGCGTGCATGTGGATGGACATAAGTTCATTCCTCAGGCTGTGGAAAAAGGGGCTGTGGCCATTCTGACGGAAAAGGAAATCACAGCACCGGCAGGTGCTGCGGTACTGCGGGTGGAGAATCTCAAGGAAGCCTTGGAGACCATGGTTCCCTACTTCCATGATTATCCGGCGCGGCGCATGCGCCTCATAGGCATCACGGGCACCAACGGCAAGACGACTACCAGCTATATGACCCGGGCAATCCTGCGGGCGGCGGGCCATAAGGTGGGGCTTATCGGCACTATCCAGATCATGATCGAGGATGAAGTGCTGCCCATCCACAATACCACTCCGGATGTGGTGGAGCTGCAGCATACCCTGGCGCTTATGGCGGACCGGGGGATGGACTATGTGGTCATGGAGGTTTCCTCTCACGCACTGGATCAGAACCGGGTGGCAGGCTGTGAATTTGATACCGCCGTGTTTACGAATCTGACCCAGGATCATCTGGACTACCATAAGACACTGGAAAATTACAAGCTGGCCAAGGCCCGGCTCTTTGACCTGCTCAGCGACAGCAGCAATCAGAAGCAGAATAAGACGGCGGTGGTGAACATCGATGATGGGGCGGGCAGTACCATGCTGGAGCATGCGGCCTGCAGCCATATCACCTATGCGATTCATAAGGCCGCGGATCTGCAGGCACAGGATATCCATGTGCATGCAGGCGGCGCGGATTTTACCATTGCCGGGGCTTTTGGCACCATGCCGCTGCAGCTGAAGATCACGGGAATCTTCAATGTATATAATGTGATGTCTGCTGTGGGGGCGGCGCTGGCTGAGCATATCGATCCCGCCTGTATCCGGCAGACACTGCAGGAATTCCGGAGTGTTCCGGGACGCTTTGAACTGGTGGATGAGGGACAGAATTTTTCGGTCATTGTGGATTATGCCCATACGCCGGACGGCCTGGAGAATATCCTGCACACGGCCCGGCAGATTGCCAAGAAACGGATCATTACGGTATTTGGCTGCGGCGGCGACCGGGATCGTACGAAGCGGCCCATCATGGGGCATATTGCTGCGGAGCTGTCCGACGTGGTTATAGCCACCTCTGACAATCCCCGCACCGAGGACCCGGAATTCATCCTTTCCCAGGTGGAGGCCGGAGTCCGGGAGACTCTGGGCAGCAAGCAGCATGAGAAAATCACCGATCGCCGTACGGCTATTTTCCGGGCGGTGGAGCTGGCAGAGCCGGAGGATATCGTAGTCATTGCGGGCAAGGGCCATGAGGACTATCAGATTCTGAAGGACCGGACCATACATTTCGATGATAAGGAAGTTGCCCGCGAGGCAATCAGGGGGAAAAAATAATGGCAGCATTCAGCTTAGCGGATATACAGAAGGCTGCGGGAGCAGCTGTACTGCACCAGGCGGGAGAGCAGTTTTCCCAGGTGGTGACAGATACCCGCAAAATCGAGCCGGGAGTGCTTTTCCTGGCCTTGAAGGGAGAACGCTTCAACGGTGAGGACTTTGCCCGGGAGGCTGCGGAAAAAGGGGCGGCCGGCGTGCTGGTGAGCAGCAGCTGTCCAGGGGAAAAGACAGCCGGAATTGAGGCTACGGTATTTCAGGTACCAGCGGATACGCTTACCGCCTATCAGCAGCTGGCTCTTTTCTGGCGCCAGCGCTTTACGCTGCCGCTCATTGCCATCACCGGTTCCAATGGCAAGACAACTACGAAGGATCTGACCGCGGCGGTGCTGTCCTCCCGGTGGAAGGTGCTGAAAACCCAGGCCAATTTCAATAATGAAATCGGTCTGCCGCTGACCCTGCTGCAGCTGACGGACAGTCATCAGGCCGCGGTCATCGAGATCGGCATGCGGGGCTTCCATCAGATCGAAGCCCTGGCCAAAATCGCGCTGCCTTCCATTGGCATTGTCACCAACGTGGGGGAAACCCATATGGAGCTTTTAGGCTCCCTGGAGAATATCGCCAAGGCCAAGGCTGAGATGGTGGAGGCTATTCCTGCAGGAGGAACGGTCATCCTGAATAACGATAACGCCTATGTGGCGTCCATGGCCGCCAAAGCCCAAAAGGGCGTGCGGGTGCTTACCTTCGGGGTGGAAAAGCCGGCGGATGTCCGGGGCGGTGATATCCGGACAGAGGGTCGGCAGACCCGCTTTACCGCGGCATTCGACGGGGAAACCCATGAGTTCCTGCTGCCCATGGTGGGACGGCACAATGTGGACAATGCGCTGGCGGCTATCACCGCGGGCTATGCCTTGGGCTTCACTGCCCAGGAGATGCAGGCGGGACTGGAGCGGCTTGAGGTCACGAAGATGCGCTTTGAATACAAAAAGGTGGGCGAATATACGGTCATCAATGATGCCTATAACGCCAGCCCTATGTCCATGGCGGCCGCGCTGAAGACGCTGGCTGAAGTGGCGCCGGGCCGCAAGATTGCGGTACTGGGCGACATGCTGGAGCTGGGGAGTGTATCGGCTGCGGCCCATGAGCAGGTAGGCCGGGAGGCTGCGGCCATCGGCGCGGATGCGCTGATTACCCGGGGAACGCTGGGCGGCTCCATCGCTGATGGGGCTGAGGCGGCAGGTCTGCAGGCCGTATATCGCTGCGCTTCCCATGAAGAAGCCGGCCAGAAGCTCCATGAGCTGCTGCAGCCGGGAGATACCATCCTCTTCAAGGGCTCGCGGGGCATGCAGATGGAAAAGATCATTGATTTGTTGTGATTTCAGGGAGCCTGCTGCGGGCAGTGCTCCTTCAGCTATAGGGGGACGTATTTTATATGCCGAATAGTAGTATGTTGATTGCGGCTGTGGTGGCCGCCGGCCTTGTGCTTTTATCGGGACCGTTCTTTATTCCGGAGCTTCATAAGCTCAAGTTTGGCCAGAGCATTCGCGAGGAGGGGCCGAAAAGCCATCAGGCGAAGAGCGGTACGCCTACCATGGGCGGTATCATGATTATTCTGGCCATCCTCATTGCCACCTGTATCGCGGCCCATGTTTCCACAAAGGTGCTGCTGGCACTGTTCGTGATGCTGGGGCATTTTGTCATCGGCTTCATCGATGATTATATCAAGGTGGTGCTCAAGCGGAATCTGGGGCTCAAGGCCAGACAGAAGCTGCTGGGACAGATCATCATGGCTGTGGTGGTCACCTATATCGGCGTGGAAGAGCTGGGACTCAAAACGGACCTATGGGTGCCCTTTTTGGCCAGTTCGGTGGATTTGGGCTTCCTCTACTATGTGCTGGTGTTTTTTGTACTTGTCGGCACTACGAATGCGGTCAATCTTACGGACGGTCTGGACGGCCTGGCAGCAGGGACCGTGGCTGTCGCTGCGGTGGCCTATATGTTCGTGTGCGTTCATTTTGGCGAGTCTGATCTCGCCGTCTTCTGTGTGGCGATAGCTGCCGCCTGTGTGGCCTTCCTGCGCTTCAATGCCCATCCGGCAAAGGTGTTCATGGGAGATACCGGGTCCCTGGCCTTAGGCGGGGCCCTGGCAGGCGTGGCTATCCTCACCAAGACGGAGGTTCTCCTGGTGGTTATCGGCGGGGTCTTCGTGCTGGAGGCACTCTCCGTCATCATTCAGGTGATTTCCTTCAAGACCACGGGGAAGCGGGTATTCCTCATGAGTCCGATCCATCATCATTTTGAACTCAAGGGATGGTCGGAAAACAAGGTTGTGGGTGTTTTTTGGTCAGTGGGGATCCTTTTCAGTGCACTGGCTTTATGGATATTGAAAATGAACTGAAGCAAGGGGACGATAGCATGGATTTTGTCAATAAGAAAATGCTGGTCATCGGTGCCGGCGTAAGCGGCTTTGCGGCTGCAAAGCTGGCTGTCCGTCTGGGGGCTTCAGTGACCCTCAGTGATGCAAAGAAGGAAGCGGATATCAAATACGATCTGCAGCCCCTGCGGGATTGCGGCGTGCAGCTGCAATGCGGCGAACAGGATAATGCATTGCTGGATGGCGTGGATACAGTGCTGGTATCGCCAGCGGTGCCGGTGGCTGTTCCGCTGGTGCAGGAGGCCATGAAGCGGGGCATCGAGGTCATCAGTGAGATCGAGCTGGCCTGGCGGCTGGCCAAAGCACCAATCTACGCGGTGACAGGCACTAACGGCAAAACCACCACGGTGACTCTTTTGGGGCTGCTGCTGGAAACCCTGCATAAAAAGGTGGGCGTCGGCGGCAATATCGGCATTCCGCTCTGCGACGAGGTCATGCGGGTGGGCAGCGAGGGCTGCGTGGCAGCGGAAATCTCCAGCTACCAGCTGGAGGCTTCCCATGATTTCCATCCCCGGATCGCCGCGGTGCTGAACGTGACACCGGATCATGTGGTGCGCCACGGATCCCTGGAGGTTTATCAGCAGATGAAGGAAAAGCTGTTTGCCCACCAGACGAAGGACGACTATCTGGTGCTCAATTATGATGATGTTCATACCCGTTCCATGGCGGAGCGGGCGCCCAGCACGATTTTCTTCTTCAGTCGGCAGCAGGAGCTTCCGGAGGGGGCTTTTGTGCAGGACGGGGTGCTCACCATCCGCTGGCAGGGCAGGACCACGAAGCTCTGCGGTGTGGATGAGCTGAAAATCAAGGGCGGCCATAATGTGGAGAATGCGCTGGCAGCGGCTTCCGTGGCCTATCTGGCCGGTTCTCCGGCCGCGGGGATGATCCGGGTATTGAAGAGCTTTGGCGGCGTAGAGCATCGTATCGAGCCGGTGGCGACCATTGAGGGTGTCCCTTACTATAATGATTCCAAGGCTACGAATACGGACTCGGCCATCAAAGCACTGGAAAGCTTTGACGGACATCTGGTGTTCATAGCCGGTGGAGATGACAAGCATACGGATTTGTCGGATTTCATGGCACTGGTGAAGGAGCGCACCGATGAACTCATTCTGGTGGGGGACGCCGCGGCCCGTTTCAAGGAGGCAGCCCTGGCAGCCGGCTACCCGCCGGAGCATATCCATGAGACAGGTTATTCCATGGAGGAGACGGTGAAGCTGGCCCATGCGCTGGCCAAGCCGCCCCAGACGGTACTGCTTTCCCCTGCCTGTGCCAGCTTTGACATGTATGACGGCTATGAGGAGCGGGGCCGTGATTTCAAGCGCCTGGTGAAGGCGCTGCAGTAATGAACAGAGGAGTTTTAGTGTGAAGATCATCGTATCAGGCGGCGGCACCGGCGGCCATATCTATCCGGCAGTGACGCTGATCCGAACCATACAGCAGAAGGTCAAAGACCTGGAGGTGCTTTATGTGGGCACCCGGGCCGGGCTGGAAGCGGATATCATCCCCAAGGAGGGCTTTCCTTTTGCCACCGTGGATATCCGGGGCTTTGAGCGGCATCTCACCCTGGTGAATTTCAAGCGGGCCGGCAAGGCCATGTGCGGCGTGGTGAAGGCAGCCCGTATCGTGAAGAAATTCCGACCGGATGCAGTCATAGGAACAGGCGGCTATGTGTGCGGACCTATTCTGATGGCCGCAAGCCTGCTCCATGTGCCCACGCTGATTCAGGAGCAGAACGTGATTCCCGGCATTACGAACAAGATCCTGGCGAAATTCGTCACGAGGATTGCCGCAGGGTCCCGGGAGGCAGCGGTCCATTTTCCGGCGGACAAGGTGACCTTCACCGGCAATCCCATTCGCTCGGAGGTGCTTTCTGCCCGGCGGGAGGCCGGCTATGAGGCTTTTGGCTTCGATCCGGGGAAAAGGACGGTGCTGGTTTCCGGGGGCAGCCGCGGAGCGCGCAGCATCAACCGGGCTATGGTGGGAGTGCTCAGGTACTATGCGGGGAATCCTGAGGTACAGATCCTGCATGTGACTGGAAAAACGGAGTATGAGGACATCCGGCAGCGCATTGCTGCGGCTGGCATTGATTTATCGGCGGCGAAGAACCTCCTGGTGAAGCCCTATCTGTACAATATGCCCCAGGCCATGGCCATGGCTGACCTGGCGGTGTTCCGGGCGGGAGCCACGGGCATTGCCGAGCTCACAGCCCGGGGAATCCCGGCCATCCTGGTTCCCTATCCCTATGCGGCGGAGAACCATCAGGAGTTCAATGCCCGGGAACTGGAAAATGCGGGGGCGGCCCGCATGATATTGAATCGGGAGCTCAGCGCTGAGCGGCTGCTGTCCGTGATGGCCGAGCTTTTGAGTGAGCCGGAGAAGCTGGCGGCCATGTCGGCGGCCAGCCGGGAACTGGGCAGGCCCCAGGCTGCGGATACCATTGCGGAAATGATATTGGCGATGGCGCAAAATAAGGAAAGAAAATAAGAGGGGGAAGTATTCTTGCTGAAGGATATACATAAGATTCATTTCGTAGGTATTGGCGGCGCGGGCATGAGTGCCCTGGCCAAGATTTTAGTGGAGAAGGGCTACGAGGTATCCGGTTCGGATCTCCATGGCTCGGAGCTGGTGGAAAAGCTTAAGGAGCTGGGGGCAAAGGTCTATGAGGGACAGGCCGCTGAGCATGTCCACGGGGTGGACGCTATCGTGGTTTCTACAGCCATCCGGGATACCAATCCGGAGGTGGTGGAGGCGAAAAGGCAGGGCATTCAGAAGCTGCACCGCTCCGATATCAACGCGGCGCTGTTGAATGCGGCCAAGGGCATCGCCGTTGCAGGGGCCCATGGCAAGACCACTACCACCTCCATGCTGGGAGTGGCGCTGGATCATGCAGGCGTATCCCCCACCATCATCATCGGCGGCGAGGTGGATTATCTGGGCAGCAACGCAAAGCTGGGCCAGGGCGAATACCTGGTATCCGAAGCGGATGAAAGCGATGGTTCCTTCCTGAAGCTGCGTCCCCATATCGCGGTGGTAACCAACGTGGAGAACGATCATATGGACCATTACGGTACCATGGACAATATCCGCAAGGCCTTTACCCAGTTCATCGAGAACGTGGACAAGAAGTCCGGCTATGCGGTACTTTGTTTTGAAAATGAAAATATCCGCAATATCGCAAAGCAGATCGACCGGAAGTACCTTTCCTATGCCATCGAGCAGCCGGCGGATTATCAGGCGGCACAGATCGAGACCAACGGCGCGGGCATTTCCTTTGATGTGATGCATGAGGGGAAGAATCTGGGCCGGGTGGCGCTGAATATCCCGGGCCGCCATAATGTGCTCAATGCCATGGCCGCGATTGTCACCGGACTTTCCATCGGGGTGAGCCTGGAAAAAATGGCCGCGGGACTGGCCTGCTTCCATGGCGCGAAGCGCCGCTTCCAGACGAAATACCGGGGCCAGGGCATCTGGATCGTAGATGACTACGCCCATCATCCCACGGAGATCGCCACCACGCTGAAGGCCGCGAAGCAGACGAATCCCAAGCGTTTGATCTGCGCCTTTCAGCCCCATCGCTATACCCGTACCCAGCTTTTGCACAAGGAATACGGCAGCTGCTTCCAGGGCGCTGATCTGCTGGTGCTCACGGATGTCTATTCCGCCGGTGAGGATCCCATCGAGGGAATCAGCGGCGAGACGGTGCTGGCTGAGGTCACGAAGCAGACGGGCCAGGATGTGGTCTATATTCCGAAGCGGGAAGATATGGCGGCCTACCTCAAGTCAGCAGCCCGGGAGGGTGATCTCATCATGACCATGGGGGCCGGCGACATCTATAAAACAGGCGAGGAGCTTGCTGAATTACTGCAGAAATAACAGGCGGTAAGGTGGTATCCGCCGCCTCGCTGCGAAATTTGAAGCTTGACAGGAGAGAAGTAAAAATGAATCAGAAGAAAATCGTGGTAGTCATGGGCGGAACCTCTACGGAGGCATCGGTTTCCCGCCAGACGGGCACAGCTATATTGAATGCACTGAAATCCAAGGGCTACAATGCGGTGGGCATGGAGCTGGAGCCGCAGAATTTTGCGGCGCAGATCAAGGACAGCAACTGCGATATGGTATTCAACGCACTGCATGGCAAGTTCGGCGAGGATGGCTTGCTCCAGGGAACGCTGGATATGCTGGGGATCCCCTACACGGGCTCCGGAGTACTGGCCGCAGCCATCACCATGGACAAGGCCGCTTCCAAGCGGGTTTTCCTGGGAGCAGGCATTTCTACACCCCGGTCCAGAACCTATCATCGCTTCGAGATGGAATGCAGCCTGCAGGAGATTCGGCAGGAATTTTCGCTGCCCGTAGTGGTAAAGGCCGCTTCCCAGGGTTCCAGCATTGGCGTGGTCATTGTGGAGAAGCCGGAAGACCTGAAGGCGGCTTTGGAGGAAGCCTTTAAATACGATGATGAGGTCCTGGTGGAGGAATTCATCCAGGGCAAGGAGCTCACCGTGGCTGTCTGGGGCAATGAGGAAAAGAAGGAAGCCTTCCCCATTATCGAGATCACTACTGCCTCCGGACGCTATGACTATGACAGTAAATACACCAAGGGTGCGTCTACCCATATCATCCCGGCCCGGGTATCTGATGAGCTTACGAAGAAGATACAGCAGCTGGCTATCGACACCTTCACAGCCTGCAGCTGCCGCGGCGTAGCCCGGGTGGATATGATGCTGAGCGAGGCCGGCGTGCCCTATGTCATTGAAGTGAATTCCGTACCAGGCATGACGGAGCTTTCCCTGGTGCCAGACGCCGGTCGGGCCATGGGCATCGAATTCCCTGAACTCTGTGAGCGCATCCTGCTCATGGCGGGTTTCGAGAAATAAGCATATTCAATACAAAATTTTAAAGGGGAGGAAACCTTATGGAAGAGCCGCGCAGAAAAAGCCGGGTCGTTTCCCGGCATACGATGACGGTATTGCTGCTGCTGCTGCTTTTGGCAGTATTGTTCCTGGCCGCGGCCTGGTCGCCGTTTTTCCGTCTTCGCCAAATCAATATTGTGGGCAATTCCTATGTTTCTACCCAGGATATCTGCCGGATCGCAGGAGTGTATCCGGATGAGAACCTGTTCCAGCTGCAGACGGATGCCATAGTCAAGAATCTCATGAAGGATCTGCGCATTGAGCAGGCCAGTGCCCGCCGGGTATTTCCGGGACAGCTGGACATCCAGGTAACGGAGCGGGTGCCGATGGTGACAGTGGCCTGTGAGTATGGGTATCTGGACCTGGACCGCCAGGGGGTGGTCATCGATGCCTACAAAACCCTGAAGCAGATGCAGATTCCCATGCTTACCGGAGTCACGCTGCAGGGCCTTTACATCGGAGACTCCGTTCAGAATGATACCATATTGCGGGTGCTGCAGTATCTGGATCAGCTGGATTCCGCCTCACAGCATCAGCTTTCCGAGGTGAATATCGCCCAGCCGGACCATGTGGTGGCTTATACCACCAGCGCTGTGCAGCTGCGCATCGGAACGATGGAGCGGCTGGAGGAAAAGGCAGCTATCACCAGAAATTTCCTGGCGGAGCTCAAGACAGCGAAGCATCCCATCGAATACATCGATATAAACTTCACCTCGCCGTTCATCAAATTCAAATGAATTCTTGCCTGACCCGCTGGTTTTCAGCGGGCTTTTTTGCGGAAAGATGGTTTCCCGTTTGTGAAAATTATTTTTTCATTCTTTTATCAGGGAAAGTGTGGTATATTAACCGTATTATGCTTAAAAGTCAGGAGGGCTGCAAATGGTGCATTTCAAACGGGGCCGGCTGTCTATAGCCTGCGTCTGTATGGTTTTGGGCTTCATGCTGGCGGTGCAGTTCCGCAGCACACAGGATATCAAGGCTTCGGTACCCTATCAGCGGGTTGAGGATCTTTCTGCCCGGCTGCAGCAGAGCGAGAAGGACAAGGATGCGCTGCAGGCGGAACTGGAGGACATCAAGAGCCGGGCGGGGGAGGAACAGAACAATAAGATCGGTGAGGACCTGCGTTCGGCGGCCGGGCTCACTGCGCTGGAGGGGCCAGGTGTTGTCGTTACCATCGAAGACAGCAAGAAGTCCGCGAAAGCGGATGAGGATCTGAATCTTTATCTGGTCCATGATGAGGACCTGCTGAAAGTGGTCAATGAACTGCGGGCCGCAGGGGCGGAGGCTGTTTCCATCAATGGGCAGCGGATGACAGCCACATCGGAATTGCGCTGCGCCGGGCCCACTCTTTCCGTCAACAATGTGCGTTCGGCACCGCCTTATGAAATACGGGCCATCGGCGATATCAAGACACTGGAAAATGCGCTGAAAATGCGGGGCGGCGTGGCGGAAACCCTGAAGGTATGGGGCATCAGTATGGACATCCGCACCAGTGAGAACGTGCTGGTACCTGCTTATAAGGGAAGTACCAAGCTGAAATACGGAAAAGTGACCGACAGACAGGAGGAGACGCCATGATTTTAGCTGTACTCGGCCTATTGCTGGGAATACTCATCGGCACTCTCTGTCCCTGGAGCATCCCCCTGGCGTATGCGAAATTCTTTTCTGTAGCCCTGCTGGCTTCGCTGGATTCTGTATTCGGCGGGCTGCGGGCGGCATCAGAAAATAACTTTGATGATGTGATTTTTATATCCGGCTTCTTTACCAATGCGCTGCTTGCGGCACTGCTGGTCTATATCGGGGACCGTCTGGGCATTGACCTCTATTATGTGGCGCTGCTGGCCTTTGGCTTGCGCATATTCAATAATCTGGCCATAATCCGCCGTTATTTCCTAAAAAAGCATTGATTTTTCTTTCAGTGGAAGTTATTTTGAAAAAATTTCGGGCCGAAAGAGGATTTTCGAAATTTTTTATGGAATATAAAGAGAAGAAATGGTAAAATTGAAGAGATGTAGTGGCTTTTAAATCCTGCGAACGGTAAAAGAGACCTTTCCCGGCCGCCGGAACAACGAATAAATGACGTCATGGGGGTTGTTTGAGTGATAGAATTGGATGATATGGGACTGGATCAGTTTGCGAAGATCAAGGTAATTGGTGTAGGCGGCGGCGGAAGCAACGCTGTGAATCGGATGATTTCCTCCGGGCTCAAGGGCGTGGAGTTCATTGCTGTGAATACGGATGCCCAGGCATTGCTGCACGCTATGGCACCAAAACGCATGCAGATCGGTGAGAAGCTGACCCGTGGCCTGGGAGCAGGCGCCCAGCCGGATATTGGCGAGAAGGCGGCCCAGGAGAGCAGGGATGAGATTCTGGAGGCTCTGCGGGGCGCGGATATGGTATTCATCACGGCTGGTATGGGCGGCGGCACGGGAACAGGCGCTGCGCCTGTAGTCGCTGAGTGTGCCCGGGAGGTCGGCGCGCTGACCGTTGGCGTTGTGACCAAGCCTTTTACCTTTGAAGGCCGTATGCGCCATAAAAAGGCTGAGCTGGGTATCGAAAATCTCAAGAAGCATGTGGATACGATCATCACGATCCCCAATGACCGCTTGCTGCAGGTCGTAGACAAGAAAACCTCTATCATGGATGCCTTCCGTATTGCTGATGATGTGCTGCGTCAGGGCGTCAAGGGCATTTCGGATCTCATTGCTGTACCGGGACTCATCAACCTGGATTTTGCAGATGTGAAATCCATTATGAGCAATGCAGGTTCGGCACTTATGGGTATCGGTGAAGGCTCTGGCGAAAATGCGGCTGTGATGGCTGCCAAGGCTGCCATTGATTCACCGCTGCTGGAGACTTCTATTCAGGGCGCCCGCGGCGTGCTGCTGAATATTACCGGTTCCGCTGAGAACCTCAGCATGTTTGAGGTCAATGAGGCTTCTGTCACCATTCAGGAAGCGGCCAATGTGGATGCCAATATCATCTTCGGCGCGTCGCTGGATGATTCCCTGGGAGATACCGTGAGGGTTACGGTCATTGCCACTGGTTTCGATGAAGACCAGGCGGCGGTTGGCCGTCAGGAGACCGTTGCTGCGGCACCGGCTGCCAAGCCCATGGCTGATCAGGGCATGCCCAAGCCGGACTTCTTCAAGGTCAACAACATCGATATTCCGGTATGGATGAAAAAGAACAACGAATGATGCTGTAATCTATGGCTCCTTTCAGCGCGGCCGAAGGTTGGTATGCGCTGGGAGGAGTTTGTTTTTTTTGTGCACCTGCTTTTCTGGTGGAAAATATGGGACAATGATGTTATAACTCGGAACAAGATGTCCCACCCCTTTGCAGGCAGCGGGCGCAAACGGGCATAACAGGCGGTGAGTTGATATCGTCCGCCTCGTTGCGACGCGAAGCTAGTCCCTTGCGGAAAACGCTGATTGGAATAATTTCGCCTTGCGAAATCCTGAACAGTTGCGTTATAATAAGCCCAAGTATGTTTTGATTTTTGGAGGATGCTCGCTATGAAGCGATATACATCACTTTTCCTGACTGCCTTCGCGCTGGTGCTGCTGGCAGCTGCCAGCTCTGTGTACCTGTCGGGGTATGCGGATCGGACAGAGCAGGACAAGACCCTGCCGGTATTGACAGTCTATACTACCCTGCCGGCTGAGCATGCGGCGCTTTTGTCCGCTGAGTATGAGAAAACCAACAAGGTGCGGGTGAATTTTGTTCCCCTGTCTCCTGAGGATATGCTGTCCAGGCTGAAGGATGAGGCCGGCAAAGCCAAGGGGGATATGCTGCTGGCGGACAGCCAGGTGCTGCGCCGGGCTGCAGCCAATGGTTACCTTGAACCCTATGTGTCGGAGACCGCGGACTCGGTGTCGATGGAATTTCGGGATGGGGCAGGACTGTGGAACGGCGTCTGGTATGATCCCGTGGTATTTTGTGCCAATACGGATTATCTCCGTTCGCTTCCCCGTATACCGGAAACCTGGAGCGATTTAGCCGGTTATCATGGTGTCCGTATCGGCATTACGGATTTTCTGGCATCGGACGCGTCCGCTAACCTTTACTTTTCCCTGCTGGCCCAGTATGGGGAGCCCACGGTGTTCCAGCTGCTGCGGCAGATGCATCCAAAGGTAGTGCAGTACGCAAAGTACCTGTCCACACCGGTCCGTATGGCTGGTATGGACGAAGTGGATGTGTCCATTGCGGTACAGAGCGAGACAATGCGCTATATCAATGAAGGCTACCCGCTGAAGATCATTTATCCGGTGGATGGTACAGCTTATATGCTTACCGGTACCGGCATTTTGAAGAATGCTCCCCAGGGAGCGGCAGCCCGGAATTTTGCGGACTGGCTGCTGGGGGATGAGGCACAGCTGGTATTGCAGCGGAATAATTTTTATTTCGTTCCGGTGAATCCGGCGGCCCTGGCTTATAAGACCTTTGCCGGGAAGAATATCGTGCTGTTCACCCAGCCTGTGGATTTTTCCGCGCAGCAGCGTCATGAGCTGCTGGATCGCTGGGTCAAGAATATACGTATCAAGTAAAAGAATAGAGGGGAGACACTTTCCCCTCTTTACTTATTTGCGAATTTAGGAGGAATTACATTGAAAGCAGGCTTTATTAGTCTCGGATGTGCCAAGAACCTCGTGGATACAGAGGTCATGCTGGGCATATTGCGGGAAAATGATATTGAACTCACTGCGGATCCGGCAGATGCGGACATCCTTATTGTCAACACCTGCTGCTTCATTAAATCAGCCAAGGAGGAGTCCATCACCACTGTACTGAATATGGCAGAGTACAAGGACAAGGAGCATGGCCGCTGCCGCTCCCTGATCATAGCCGGCTGCCTGGGACAGCGTTACAAGCAGGAACTGCTGGATGAACTGCCGGAGGCTGATGCCATCGTAGGTACCGGTGCCTGGAACCGTATCATGGAGGCGGTGGAAGAAACGCTGAAGGGCAATCGGGTGGTACTGGCTGGAGAGTCAGAGACAATCTATGACGAAAAGACGCCGCGCATCACCACGACGCCGGCTTATTCTGCCTATGTGAAGATTGCCGAGGGCTGCGATAATCGCTGTGCCTTCTGTGCTATCCCCATGGTGCGCGGCCATTATCGCAGCCGTACCATTGAGGACATCTGCAAGGAAATACAGCACCTCACGGACCGGGGTGTTAATGAGATCAATCTCATTGCGCAGGATACCACGAACTACGGCCATGATCTCTATGGTCAGCCCAGCCTGGCCCGCCTGCTGCGGGAAATCTGCAGGATCGACAAGGTCAAATGGGTGCGCAGCCTGTATTGCTACCCGAAGTTTTTCACCGATGAGCTCATCGATGTGATCGCCTCAGAGGATAAGATCTGCAAATACGTGGATCTGCCGCTGCAGCATGCCCATGATTCCGTGCTGCGCAGTATGCATCGTCCGGATACCCGGGAGGAAATCGAGGTCCTGCTGACCAAAATCCGGGACCGTATTCCTGGCGTCACCATCCGGTCCACCTTCATTGTGGGCTTCCCGGGAGAGACGGATGCCCAGTATCATACGCTGCGCAGCTTTTTGGAAAAACAGCGCTTTGATAAGGTAGGGGTGTTCACCTATTCCCGGGAAGAGGATACGCCGGCCTATGACATGCCTAACCAGGTCACGGAGGATGTGATGCAGGAACGCTATCATGATCTCATGAGCCTCCAGTGCAAGATTTCCGAGGAGATGAACCAGTCCCTGGAGGGCAAGGTGCTGGAAGTCCTGGTGGAAGGCCGGGATGAGGAGCAGGAAAACATCGCTTATGGACGTTCCTATCGGGCCGCGCCTGAGGTGGACGGCCAGGTCTATATAGAGGGCGATACCTCCAGCCAGCCGGGGGATATGGTGAAGGTCCGCATCCTGCAGGGCTTTACCTATGACCTTGTGGGAGAAAAGCTGGAGGAAGAATAAGGGATAAAGAGGCGCAGGGCAATGATTGTAGAGCTTGTAACCACTGGAAGCGAGCTGCTTCTGGGGCAGATCATAAACACAAATTCGTCCTATATGGCCAGGGAACTCAATTCCATGGGCTTTGATGTGGTATATCAGACCACTGTGGGCGATAACCGCCAGCGCATGCGGGAGGTTTTGGAGCATGCGCTGACCAGGGCTGATATTGTCATCACCACTGGGGGGCTTGGCCCTACCCAAGGGGATATCACCAAGGAAGTGAGCGCTGCGGTCTTTGGCCGCAGCCTGCAGCTGGATGAGGCGTGTGCCCGGCATTTGCGGGAGCAGTTCGCCCACTGGCAGCGTCCCATGGCGGAAAACAACCTGCGTCAGGCCATGATACCGGAACAGGCCCATATATTTAAGAACTATGCAGGGACGGCTCCCGGCATTGCCATGGAGCAGGGAGGCCGGCTGCTGGTGAATCTGCCCGGGCCGCCTTCCGAAATGAAGGATATGTTTGACCGCAGTCTGCGGCCCTATCTGGAGCAGAAATACGGCTTTGCCGCTGTGATCCTGTCCCGGGTGCTCAATACTGCGGGCATTGGGGAATCAGCCCTGGAGATGGAAGTCCGGGATCTGATCCTGGCTCAGAAAAATCCGACGCTGGCACTGCTGGCCCGTCCCAGCGGCGTCATCCTGCGCATCACAGCCAAGGCAGCAGATTCCCAGGCGGCGCAGCAGCTCATAGGGGTTATGGAACAGGAAATCCGTTCCCGGGTGGGAAAATACATCTATGCCGTGGATGATGCAGACCTGGAGGATGTGGTGGGGCAGCTGCTTTTAGAGCGGCAGTTCACCATCGCCTGTGCGGAATCCTGTACGGGCGGGCTGCTGACCAGCCGGCTTACGGATGTGCCCGGGAGCTCAGCCTATGTGATGGGCTCGGTGGTATCCTATACCAATGAGGTCAAGGAATCCCTGCTGGGGGTAGAGGCAGAGGTGCTGCGCCGGGTAGGGGCAGTTTCAGAGGAAACCGCCTGCCAGATGGCCCAGGGGGTGCGTCAGCGCATCGGCACGGATATCGGTGTGGGTATTACCGGCATCGCGGGGCCGGGGGGCGGTACGCCGGAAAAACCAGTGGGGCTGGTCTATATTGCCGTGGCTGGGAAAAATGGCACCGTGGTCAAAAAGAATATCTTCAGCGGCACACGCCGCCAGGTTAAATACCGTACAACACAGACAGCGCTGGACATGGTCCGGCATTTCATATTGGATATATAATTTAGGAGGAACCGTAGATTTTGAAAAAAGAAATAAAAACCTTTGGGAATATAGAGCTTAGCCGTAAGATTTTAAACGCTGTACATGATATGGGCTTTGAGGAGCCATCGCCGATCCAGGCCCAGACGATTCCGCTGGTGCTGGAAGGCCATGACGTAATCGGCCAGGCCCAGACGGGAACAGGCAAGACCGCAGCTTTTGGTATTCCTACCATTGAGAAGATCATCGATGCCAGCCATCGCATCCAGGCTCTGGTGCTAACACCGACCCGGGAGCTGGCCATCCAGATCGCGGAGGAATTCAATAAAATCGGCCGGTACAAGCATGTACGCACGCTGCCCATCTACGGCGGTCAGGCCATTGACCGTCAGATCCGCGCACTGCGCAACGGGGTGCAGATCGTGGTGGGGACGCCGGGACGGCTGCTGGATCATATCCGCCGTGGCACCATCAAGCTGGGAGAGGTGCATACCCTGGTGCTGGATGAGGCGGATGAAATGCTGGATATGGGCTTCATCGAGGACATCGAGTCCATCCTGTCCAATATTCCCAATGAGGAACGGCAGACCATGCTGTTTTCTGCTACAATGCCGGCACCTATTGCCAAGCTCTCCGGGCGCTATATGAAGAATCCCCAGACCGTGCGCATCAGCCGGGAAAATCTTACGGTTCCCCTCATCGATCAGGTGTACTATGAAACCAGGGAAAAGCTGGAGGGACTCTGCCGGGTGCTGGACGTGGAGGAGACGGGCAAGCTCATCATTTTCAGCCGCACCAAGCGGGGTGTGGATGATCTGGTAGCATCCCTGCAGTCCCGCGGCTATCTGGCCGATGGCCTGCATGGAGATCTGAGCCAGTCCCAGCGGGACCGGGTCATGAAGAAGTTCCGCACGGGCAAGATCGATGTACTGGTGGCGACGGATGTGGCTGCCCGGGGCATCGATATCGATGATATCACCCATGTGATCAATTACGACATTCCCCAGGACCATGAGGCCTATGTGCACCGGATCGGCCGCACGGGCCGTGCCGGGAAAAAGGGTGTGGCCATCACCTTCATTGAGCCCAAGGAATACCGTCAGCTGCGGCTCATCGAGCGGCTGGCCCGCACGAAGATCGTTCGTCGGGAACTGCCTTCTTCGGCGGATATCCTGGAACGCCAGCAGGACCTGGTAAAGGAACAGCTGATAAAGACGCTGGAAAACAACCATTATGCGGATTATCATACCATCATTTCCGATGTGGCTGCTGAGGGCGGCTATGACATGGTGGATGTGGCTGCTGCAGCCCTGAAGCTCTCGGTAGAAGGCTTCAAGGAAAAGGAAGAGGAAGGCAATGGCCGCTTTGCTGATACCGGCGGAGCTCCGGGCATGGTCCGGCTCTTCCTGAATATCGGCCGCAGCCAGAAGATACGCCCCCAGGATATCGTAGAGGCCTTCACCTCGGAGGCGGATATTCCGGGGAATGTCATCGGCGTTATCAACATCTATGACCGGTTTACCTTTGTGGAGGTGCCGGAGGAACTGGCTGAACGGGTCATGTCCGTCATGCACCGCAATACGGTCAAGGGCTGCCGTGTGAGCGTGGAGCCGGCCCGCAAGAGCGGCCGCTGACAATATTCACTGGCTTTTCAGAAAGATATCGTATAAAATAGAAAGAGTGCTAAATTAAAATTGAGGGGGATACTTCAATGAATTGGAAAAAATATGTTGCGGCATCGGCAGCTGCCTGCGCCGCAGTATTCGCAGCAGCGGCCTGGTCACCGGTGAGTGCATCGGCAGCCGCCGCGGCGGCATCGGCAGCACCAGCGGCCGCTGCAGCCCAAACAGCACCGGCAGGCGCTACCCAGGTGAAATCCACGGCCTACCGCTACACCAGTGGAACCTATGGTTATTCCATCACCTGCCCGACAAAGCCTGTGGGAGTCGTTCCCATGAGCATGTTTTATGAAGGTGAGAAGGGAGATGTCATCATTTTTGAGAATGATGGCTATGCCCTGAAAAAGGCCTGGCTGGTAGTTCCAGATGCTTATTCCGACAAGGATATTCCGGATCTCAGAAAGCTGACAGAGGCCCAGACCAAGGAGCTCATCAAGAGATTTACCGAAAAGGGCGGCTGCGAGTTCGTACGCATTGCTGAGATGAATGATAACCGGGGCCTTTATACCGTTACGGCCAAGGAAATAGAAATCGATACCGATGGCGATGGCAAGCCGGATACCACGGCCAAGTCTGATAACCAGATGGTCAAGACCTACTTCAAGGGTGAATACGGCGGCAATTTCATGGTGGGGCTCATCAATAATCCGGATCTGACCCGCGAGTCTGTGGCCGAATATGAAGCTGGCCTGCTGAGCTTCCAGCAGTGGCCGACTACGGCGGCCAATGGTTCCACGCAGAATGCGAAGAACACTAAGAACAGCAAGAAAAAGAAATAAAGGCAGAGTGAAAGTCCAATGGGGAGAAGGCTTCTTTCCATTGGATTTTCTTTTTATTGCATTTTTTGACTTTTTGATGTATTATAATACATAGATTCGTTTAGCACTCAACTGACAGGAGTGCTAACAAAAACAAAAGAAAAAGGAGTCTGTTTTCAATGGCAAAAGAAATGCATGAATTTCAAGCGGAAACCAAACAATTGCTGGACCTTATGATCCATTCGATTTATACCAATCATGAGATATTCCTCCGGGAGCTCATATCCAATGCCTCGGATGCCATCGATAAGATGCATTTTGAATCCCTGACCCATCGGGAGCTTTTGGAAGGGGATGAGGACTATGAGATTTTCCTCGTTCCGGATAAGGAAAGCCATACACTGACCATTTCTGATAATGGTATCGGCATGAACCGGGAAGAGGTCATCGATAACCTCGGCACCATTGCAAAATCCGGCACAAAGGCTTTTTTGGAGCAGCTCCAGAAAGCAAAGGAAAACAATTCTGAGATCACGGATAAGGAAATGATCGGCCAGTTCGGCGTAGGCTTCTATTCTGCCTTCATGGTAGCAGAAAAGGTCACCGTCGTTACCCGCAAGGCAGGCGAGAGCCAGGCCGTGCGCTGGGAATCTACTGGAGACGGCTCCTACAGCATTGAGGACTGCGAGAAGGAAAAACGCGGCACCACAATCACAATCACGCTGGCCAAGGATTTCTATGGTGACAAGGCGGAGGAAAACTTCGCGGAAAATTACAAGCTGGAAAGCCTGGTCAAAAAATATTCTGATTATGTCCGCTATCCCATCAAGATGAATTTCGAGATCGAGGAAACTCCGAAGGATGAGGACGGCAAGCCCATTGAAGGGGCTGAGAAAATCAAACGCACGGAGCTCCGCACCCTGAATTCCATGCAGCCCCTTTGGACGAAGAATAAATCCGAGATCAAGCCTGAGGAATACAATGAGTTCTTCAAGAATCAGTTCCATGAATGGGAAGATCCCATGGAGGTATTCCATACGAAGGCTGAAGGCACTGTGGAATACAATTCCCTGCTGTTCATTCCTGCCCATGCACCCTTCAATCTCTATCATACGGATTATGAGCCAGGGCTGCAGCTTTACTCCCGTCACGTATTCATCATGGATAAATGCAAGGATCTGCTGCCGGATTATCTGCGCTTCGTAAAGGGCCTGGTGGATTCGCCGGATCTGTCCCTGAACATTTCCCGCGAACTGCTGCAGCAGAGCCGCGAGCTCAAGATCATCGGGCGGAATCTGGAAAAGAATATCCTGAAGACGCTGGAACGCACCATGAAGAACAATCGGGAGAAATATGAGAAATTCTGGGGCGAGTTCGGCAAGTCGCTGAAGATTGGCATCTATAACAGCATCTATTCCGGAGACGATACGGTTTCCAAGCTGAAGGATCTGCTGCTTTTCGATTCCTCCAAAGAAGGAAAACTCACTTCGCTGAAGGAATATGTGGATCGCATGCCGGAAAGCCAGAAGAAGATTTACTATGCGACAGGCAAGGATAAGGAAATGATCGAGCATCTGCCGCAGATGGAACTGCTGCGGGATAAGGGCATTGAAGTGCTTTATCTGCTGGATCCGGTAGATGAGTTCGCCATTGAGACAATCCGGGAGTATGCGGACAAGAAGTTCCATTCCATCAGCCGCGGTGATCTGGAACTGGATGATGCTGAGTCCCAGGAGGTCAAGAAGGAAACTGAGGATATTGCGAAGAAGAATGACGACCTCATGAAGGACATCAAGGAAGCTCTGGGAGACAAGGTCGCCGATGTAAAGGTCAGCACCCGCCTGAAGTCCAGCGCGGTCTGCCTGGTGGCAGATGAACAGGGCCCGAGCCTGGCGATGGAACAGGCCTTTGCTGAGGCTGCAAATCCCATGTTCAAGGCCAAGAGAATATTGGAGATCAATCCCCATCACGATCTCTTCACCCGTCTGCAGTCTCTGCATGACGCAGGGAAGGAGAGCGCGGATTTCAAGGATTATTGCGATCTGCTCTACACCCAGGCCCTGCTCATCGAGGGCATCCTGCCAGAGGATCCGATTGCCTTCGCCAACAAGGTAGCTCAGCTTATGGCAAAATGATATAATTGATACCGGAAAACCCAGTACAGGCTAAATGCTTATGCTGGGTTTTCTTACGGGTAAATGTCTGTTTTATTAACATAAACAAATAAATTTGATTAATGTTAAAATAAAATAATACCCGCCAATTCATTGATTTTTCAGAAGGATTTTGCTATAATTTAACTCGTAAAGGGCTTTGGCTCTTTTTTATTGAGCCGGGCGTCAGGACGGGCATTTTAGTTGTTGAGAGGGATGCTTCGTCGAAATAAAAGGAGGCTATTTTTATTATGAAAGTAACAGTTGTTGGTGCAGGTAACGTCGGTGCTACAGTAGCTAACGTTCTTGCTACGAAGAAGTTTGCAAGTGAAGTTGTTCTGCTGGACATCAAGGAAGGCGTTTCCGAAGGCAAGGCAATGGATATGATGCAGACTGCACATATGCTGAACTTCGATACGACTATCACTGGTGTTACGAATGACTATGCAGCTACGGCTGGCTCCAAGGTTATTGTTGTAACTTCTGGTATTCCTCGTAAGCCGGGCATGTCCCGCGAAGATCTCATCGGCACGAACGCTAAGATCGTAAAGAGCGTTGTCGATCAGGCTTTGAAATATTCTCCGGATGCTATTTTCGTCATCATCTCCAACCCGATGGATGCTATGACTTATCTGACTCTGAAAGATTCCAAGCTTCCCCGTGAGCGCGTTATCGGCCAGGGCGGCATGCTGGACAGCAGCCGTTTCAGATATTATCTTGCTGAGGCCCTTAAGGCAGCTGGTATCCCGGCTACCCCGACAGACGTTGATGGCATGGTCATCGGCGGCCACAGTGACAAGACGATGGTTCCGCTCGCAAGCTATGCTACTTTCCGCGGCATTCCTGTAAGCCAGTACCTGAGCCAGGAAGCTATCGACGATGCAGTTGCCAAGACGAAGGTCGGCGGCGCTACTCTCACGAAGCTTCTGGGAACTTCTGCCTGGTATGCTCCGGGCGCAGCAGCAGCAGCTCTCGTAGAGGCTATTGCTACAGATGCCAAGAAAATGATTCCTTGCTGCGTATATCTTGATGGCGAATACGGCGAAAAGGATCTCTGCATTGGTGTACCGGTTCTGCTGGGTGCCAAGGGCGTTGAGAAGATCATCGACGTTAAGCTTGAAGGCGCAGAAAAAGAGAAATTCGCTGAAAGCGTTGCAGCAGCTCGTCATACGAACTCCCTGCTCGGCGATGCCCTCAAATAATAGAATAGCTTTTCTAAGGCTCCTGCTTCGGCAGGGGCCTTTTTATATGGAATAGGAAGATAAATAATAGTAAATATTAATTAATAATTATTATTGACAAATAAATTACTGTACTGTATAATACAAACATAGTCACTTAAGGGGGAATTAAATATGAAAAACAACAAGCTTGCAAACAGCGAGAATAGAAGCTGGACCAGCACACCTGGCTGGAGCGGTTATGTATATCACGAGGATCATGAGAGTCATCAGAAGCAGGGAACATGGACCTGTACGCCAGGCTGGTGCGGTTATGTATATCATGATGAAAAGTAATCTGGTTGAGGGTGCGGCCACTATGGCTGTGCTGCAATAAAGCGAGCAATTTACTTTGTAAATTTGAAGGAGGATTTCAAAATGGCTGAGGATAACAAGAAGAATTGGACGACGACTCCGGGGTGGAGCGGTTATGTTGAGGAAAAAGAGCATGGTGCTGATAACGGCAAGAAACCATCGGATGAGAAAAAGGATGGAAGCTGGACCTGCACGCCAGGCTGGTGCGGTTATGTAAACCACGACGAGAAGAAATAGACTCTTGGAGGGATCGCCAGATCGGCGATCCCTTTTATTGTAATCCAATCACAGACAAATAGCTGGGAAATATGTATAACTCGGAATAAGATCTCTCCCCCATCTGCAGTTGGTGGGCGCGAACGGAGACAACAGGCGGCGAGTTGATATCTCCCGCCTCGTTGAAACGCTGATTGGAAGGATTTCGCTTTGCGAAATCTTGAACAATGGCGTTATAATATAAATAAATAGAGTGGAGGCGATGGTATGACAGCAAGGATTATAATCATTGGATCAGGACCGGCAGGAGTGTCGGCGGCCCTTTATGTGCATCGGGCTGGCATGCAGGCTCTGGTGATCTCCAGGGGCAGCGGTTCTCTGGCCAAGGCGGAACGGATTGAGAATTACTACGGCTTTGCCGAGCCGCTGACAGGGGCGCAGCTGGAGGCTGCCGGTATCGCGGGAGCGAAGAAGCTGGGAATAGAATTCCTGGAGGACGAGGTGGTCTGGCTGGGGATGAATGACAGCTTCACAGGTTTTGTGGTTAAAACAGCGACGGCCTCCTATGAGGCGGACAGTGTGATCCTGGCTGCCGGAGCGGCCCGCAAAGCTCCCCGGCTCCCGGGGATCAAGGAGCTGGAGGGACGCGGAGTGAGCTACTGTGCCACCTGCGATGCTTTTTTCTATCGGGGCAAGACCGCGGCGGTATTGGGCAATGGCGAGTACGCGCTGCATGAAGCGGAGACGCTGCTGCCGCATGCGGCCAAGGTGCTGCTTTTCACCGATGGCCGGGAGGCGGAGTTCCCGGTGCCGGAAAATATTGTGCTTCATAAGGAGCCGGTGAAGGGGATTGCCGGCGAGACCCGGGTCAATGGGCTGGAGCTGGCCAATGGCACGGTCATTCCAGCGGATGGTGTTTTTGTGGCTTATGGAACCGCTGGCAGCACTGAGCTGGGGCGAAAAATCGGCGCGGCTATCCAGGATGGACATCTTCAGGTAGATGCTGCCATGGCGACCAATGTGCCTGGCCTTTTTGCGGCAGGCGACTGTACCGGAGGCTTGCTGCAGGTGGCCAAGGCAGTCTATGAGGGGGCAGCTGCCGGGCTGTCGGCTATCAAGTATCTGCGGAGCAAAAATAAATAATAGGTGGGCGTGAATATGCAGAGAAGTGAAGCGACGGATCTTTTTATCCGCCATTTTTCCTTTTGGCCGAAACTCACAGCGGAGGAGAAAACGGAGCTCTGTGAGCACACGGGGCCGGTCCGTTATGCCCAGGGACAGCATATCTACCAGGGCGGTCAGGACTGCCTGGGGGTATTGCTGATCAAAAAAGGGCAGCTGCGGGCTTATACCCTGTCAGAGGACGGGCGGGAGGTCACTCTCTATCGCCTCTTTCCCGGGGATGTGGCTATACTGACGGTGTCCTGCGCGCTGCAGGCCGTAACCTTTGAGGTGTTTGTGGATGCCGAGGAGGATACGGAGGTGCTGCAGCTGGATTCAGCGGCCTTCCGTTCCCTTTCCGAGAAGAACATCTACGTGAAATGCTTTGGCTATGAGCGGGCTTCCTCCCGCTTATCGGAGATGCTCTGGACTCTCCAGCAGATCCTGTTTTTGAGTGCGGATAAGCGGCTGGCCATCTTTTTGCTGCAGGAGAGCGGCAAGCGCCAGAGCCGGGAACTTCATCTGACCCATGAGCAGATTGCCCGCTATATGGGCAGTGCCCGGGAGGTGGTGAGCCGGCTGCTGAAGTATTTTGCCCAGGAGGGAATGGTAGAACTGGGACGGGGATCGCTGCAGATCCTGCAGCCAAAGAAGCTGGCTGTGCTGGCTGAGACATGAATAAAATGATCCCAATAAAAAAGGAGAGGGCCGCAGCCTTCTCCTTTTTTATTGGGATTATTTAAAGAGGTTCAGAATGGATTCCTTGGGCTGTACACCCAGGGAAGAGTTCAGCAGTTTGCCGTCCCTGAAGCTGATGAGTGTAGGGATGCTCATGATATCATACTTCTGGGCCAGCTCCGGCTGTTCGTCCACATTGACCTTGCAGACCTTGATGGAAGGGGTTTCTTCGGCAATCTCATCGACTACCGGGGAGAGCATACGACAGGGGCCGCACCAGCTTGCCCAAAAATCGATGAGGACGGGTTTGTCTGACTGCAGGACCTCCTGCGCAAAGTTTTCTTTTGTAACTACTGTAACTGCCATGGAAATCGCTCCTTTATTTTCTTGATGGTTCCATTATAGCTTATCCCCTGTTCCGCTTCTGTAACTGAATCACACAGCAGCAGGTTATTTTCACAGGATAGGAAACCAGGCAGCCCTGGGTGGACTGCCTGGTTCCTTAGAGGATGGTTCATATATTAAGTAGGATGGGAGCTTATTTATTGAAATAGCGCTGGAGCAGGCCCTTGAAGCCGCAGCCATGACGAGCCTCGTCCTTGGCCATTTCATGTACTGTGTCGTGGATGGCATCGAGGTTCTGCTGTTTTGCCATGACGGCCAGTTCCTTTTTGCCAGCGCAGGCGCCATGCTCTGCGTCGACACGCATTTCCAGATTTTTCTTCGTGCTGGAGGTGACAACCTCACCCAGCAGTTCAGCAAATTTTGCAGCATGCTCAGCTTCTTCAAAAGCATAGCGCTTGAAGGCCTCGGCGATTTCCGGATATCCTTCGCGGTCAGCGACCCGGCTCATAGCCAGATACATGCCAACCTCGGAGCATTCACCGTTGAAGTTCTGACGCAGGCCCTCAACGATCTTCGGGTCCACACCCTCGACGATGCCCACGCGATGCTCGTCGGCGAATACCAGATCACCGCTCTGCTCCACGAACTTGGAAGCAGGTGCCTTACAGATGGGGCAAACATCGGGAGCCTTTTCGCCTTCATATACATAACCACAGATGCTGCAAACAAATTTCTTCATAAACTGATTCCTCCAATATTTTTATTCTCACCGGCAGGTCCGGTGCTTACTTGCTATGGTTTTATTATAGGCAGTTTCCAGCTGAAAGGGAATTGGTAAATTTGTTGATTTTGCAGGATTATTTTTGAATAGCGCTTATTTTCGGCAGTTTTCAACTCTGAACGCAGTTTTTTAAAAATGTTATTAACGGATAACTGTTATTGAATAGGGAAAGGCTGGCTTTGAAACTGAAAACAATGACGTTATAGCGGTTTTATGGTATAATTGGAAATCATATCTACAGAGTATATGGAATGGATTGTCATAGAATTAGGAGGAAGGAAATGCTGCAATGCAGAACGAATTCCCCGGCGGAGACAGGGGCACTGGCGTTCCGCCTGGGAGAAAAGATCCCTTCCGGGACGGTGCTGTGCCTTGAGGGAGATCTGGGAGCGGGGAAAACCCTGTTTGTGCAGAATCTTGCCAGGGCTCTGGGGGTCACGGAGGAGGTCACCAGCCCTACTTTCAATTTAATGAATGTCTATAAGGGCAGGCTGACGATATATCATTTTGACCTTTATCGCCTGGAGACAGAGCAGGAGCTGGAGGAAATCGGGTTTTATGAGTACACGGACGATCCGGCGGGACTGGTGGTCATTGAATGGCCGGATAAATTTCCCGATTCGCTGCCGGAAGATCATATCTATATAAAGATAGAACGGACCACCGGGGCGGAGCAGGAGCGCTGCTTCACCTTTTCCCTGAGGGGGACACGGGATGGATCATTGTATAAGGAGCTGGATGGGATTTGCCAATTTTAGCCTTAGATACTTCAACGCTGGTTTCCAGTGTGGCGGTGGCGGCACCGGAAAAACTGCTGGCTGAGCTGACACTGGAGACGCGTCTCACACATTCGGAAACGCTGATGCCGCATATTCAGCAGGTGCTGGCCATGGCGGATCTGGACAAGAAAGATTTGGAGGCTGTTGCTGTGAGCATCGGTCCCGGTTCCTTTACGGGGCTGCGCATCGGGCTGGCATCGGCCAAGGGAATGGCCTATGCACTGGATATTCCGCTGATCGGGGTGCCTACCATGGAGGCCCTGGCCTGTCAGTGCCCGGTTCCGGGCATCTATGCAGTGCCCCTGGTCGATGCCCAGAAGGGCAATGCGTACATGGCTGTTTACGCCTGGGAGGACGGGCAGCTGGTGGAAAAACAGCCGGTGGAGGTGCTGTCCATCGATGAATGCCTGGCCCGCTGCGGGACACTGGATCGGCCGGTGCTGCTGCTGGGGGATGCGGCGGTCAAAAAGGTGGCTGGCCGCAAGGAACTGCCCCGGGGCGTTCAGATTGCCCTGCCGCATATCGTGATGCCCCGGGCTGCCGGGACGGCCCTGCTGGGGCTTCGCCGGCTGGCAGCGGGGCAGGTCGGTTCCGTCATGGACATGGAGCCGGTCTATATCCGCCGCTCAGAGGCGGAGGTGCTCTGGGAAAAGCGCCATAAGGAGCAGTCATGATTCATTTTCGGCAGATGACGCCGGAGGATGCCGCCGGTGTGGAGCTGGTGGAAAAGGCATCCTTTGCCGTGCCCTGGTCCCGGGAGGCCTTTTGGCAGGAAGCGGCCAGTGAGCGGGCCTTTTACCTGCTGGTGCTGGAGGATGAAAGGATCATCGGCTATGCGGGCACCTGGATCATCTTGGATGAGGCCCAGATCACCAATGTAGCCATCGCACCGGAATATCGGGGCCAGGGCATCGGCAGTCAGCTCATGAAGGAGCTCATCTGCCAGGTCAAGGCCAGGGGGGCTACGGCGATGACCCTGGAGGTCCGGCCGTCCAATGCGCCGGCCATTGCGCTGTACACCAGCTTCGGTTTTCGGGATACAGGACGCCGGCCAGGATATTATCAGGACAATGGCGAGGATGCCATCATCATGTGGAATACGAAATTGTAAGAACGTGGAGGACTATTTTGGAAGAAGAAATTTTGACGCTGGCCATCGAGTCGAGCTGCGATGAGACATCGGCTGCAGTTTTGCGCGGCGGCCGCTGCGTTTTATCAAATATCATTTCGACGCAGATCCCGGTCCATCAGAAATTTGGCGGGGTGGTACCGGAAATCGCTTCCCGCAAGCATATCGTGAATATCATGCCGGTGATTGATGAGGCCCTGCGGACGGCAGGAACAGCCCTCAGCGATATCGGGCAGGTGGCGGTGACCTACGGGCCAGGCCTGGTGGGAGCGCTGCTGGTAGGTGTATCGGCGGCGAAATCCCTGGCCTTTTCCCTGGGGGTTCCCCTGATTGGGGTCAACCACCTGGAGGGGCATATTTTTGCGAATTTCCTCAGTGCGCCGGAGCTGGAACCGCCCTTTATGGCGCTGGTGGTTTCGGGAGGCCATACCTCCCTGGTGCATGTAAAGGGCTATAATCACTTTTCCCTCATGGGTCAGACCCGGGATGATGCGGCTGGCGAGGCCTTTGACAAGGTGGCCAGGGTCATGGGGCTGCCCTATCCCGGAGGACCTCAGATTGATCGGCTGGCGAAGGAGGGCAATCCGCAGGCCATTGATTTTCCCCGGGCTCTGCAGGAAAAGGGGAATTATGAATTCAGCTTCAGCGGCTTGAAGTCGGCGGTGCTGAATTACCTCAACAGCATGAAGCTGAAGGGGCAGGAGGTAAATAAAGCCGATGTGGCGGCTTCCTTCCAGGATGCGGTCATCGAGGTGCTCATCGCCAAGGCCATGGAGGCGCTGGAGCAGACGAAAATGGATACTCTGGTGCTGGCCGGCGGCGTAGCGGCCAACAGCGAGCTGGAAAGCCGGCTGCGGGCGGCCGCGGAGGCCCGGGGCGTGAAGTTCTATTATCCCAGCCGGATCCTCTGTACCGACAATGCGGCCATGATCGGCTGCCGCGGTTATTATCAGGGGCTGGCCAAGCGGTATTCCAATCTTTACCTGAACGCAGTTCCGGGGCTGAAGCTGCAGGATATCACCGAATAGCATAGTGTGCCATTCAAAGGAGAATGGAGAAAGAGGTCTGTTTTTTGACGGATTTTCTTTCTTCTGTTCTCCTTTTGTTTTTGCATACAATATTTTTCTGCAGGAACCGCGCTGAAAAACAGGAATTTTTAGGGAAAAGGATGAAGATAACAGAATGGGGGTAATGAGGATGAAATCTTTGGCAGAATATTGTCGGTCTTATACGAACCTGACCGCCATGCAGTGTGAGCTTCTGAAGCGCATGAGTGTATGCTTCCCTTTTGTAGCAGACCTTACCCATGCCCATGTGGTGGTTTACGCAGCAGCCGCAGAGCAGGGAAAATTCATTGTGCTGTCCCACGATAAACCGCATACGATTTTCAGCCCGGTGGAGCTGGCGGCACCGGGAACAATGGTTTCCATGATCGAGGAGCCGCTGATCAGCTATACGCTGCGCACAGGCAAGCCCGTCCATGGCAAGCGGGAATGGACCCTGGGCAGCAGCCTGGACATGCATACCTTTGCCATCCACGATAACGGCAGCGTGATCGCGGTGGTGAGCTTTGAATCCAGCGGCGAGGACAGCCGCATCAACGGCTATGGCCAGCTGCTGGAAACGGCCCGGCTCGTTCTCATCAACGCCCGGAAGAAGCTGGAACGGGATATGTACCGCAGTATTTCCTCCAGCGATGGCATAATTATCACCGACAAGAACAACCGCATCATTTTCGCCAACCTGGCGGCGGTCCGCATTTACAAGGTGCTGGGAGCGGCCAATCTCATCGGATGCCATCTTTTTGACCGGCAGCTTACCATGCATATCACCAAGGAGACCATCGCCAGCAACCGGCCCTATGAGAAGGAGCTGCAGGCGGGCGGTCTGGTGCTGCTGCAGCGCAATATCCCCATTACGGAGGGGGGCGTGCTCCAGCGGCGGGTGGTGCTGCTTTCCGATGTGACGGAGGTGCGGCAGAAGGATAAGGAGATCCTCATTAAATCCGCGGTGATCCAGGAAATCCATCACCGGGTGAAAAACAATCTGCAGACCATTGCCAGCCTTCTGCGGCTCCAGGCCCGACGATCCAGGTCACCGGAGGTCAAGGCTGCGCTGAAGGAGAGCGTGAACCGCATATTGAGCATCTCCGTGGTCCATGAGTTCCTTTCCCAGCAGGATGGGGAGCATATCGATGTGGTGGAGATCACCCGGAATATCCTGGAGCTGGTAGCCCCCAATATGGTGGATTCGGAATTCAAGCTGGAAACCAGGTTCACGGGGCCGGATATCATACTGCCATCCCGGCAGGCCAGCAATCTGGCACTCATTATCAATGAGCTCATATTGAATTCATTGGAGCATGCCTTTGGACAGCAGACAAGGGGCCTTATCGGGCTGGATACCCGGGTGGGAGAGCAGAATTATTTTTTGGATCTTTATGATGACGGTTCAGGGGTTCCGGCGGACTTTGATATACGCCGGGCCAAGTCCCTGGGCCTGCAGATTGTGCGTACGCTGATTGTGGACGATATGGGAGGGACCTTTACCCTGATCAATGACCGGGGAACCCATGCCAGGATCACGATTCCGCGCAAATTGGAGGAGGAAGCAGAAGGATGAAGCCATTGAAGATTGTAATTGCCGATAATGAGTCCATCATACGGATGGATTTGAAGGAGCTTTTGGAGGAAGCGGGCCATGAAGTGGTGGGAGAGGCCATTGACGGCTATCATGCGGTGGAACTCACCCGGAAGTATCAGCCGGATCTGGTGATCATGGATATCAAGATGCCGGAAATGGATGGCATCGCGGCTTCCAAGATCATTTCGGAGGAAAAGCTGGCTCCGGTGCTGCTGCTCACGGCCTTCAGTCAGCCGGAGATCGTGGAACGGGCCAAGGAATCCGGGGTGCTGGCCTATCTGGTCAAGCCGGTACGGGAAAATAATCTTTTCCCTGCCATGGAGATCGCGCTGTCCCGCTTCCAGGAGATGCAGCAGCTGGAGGGGGAACTGGACAAGCTCAAGGGCTCCCTGGAGATGCGCAAGACACTGGACCGGGCCAAGGGCATTCTGATGGACGCCTATAATCTGTCGGAATCGGAGGCCTATCGCCGCATTCAGCAGTACAGCATGGCCAAGCGCAAGACCATCAAAGAGGTGGCGGAGGCCATCGTGCGGTCAGCCTTGAAAAACAGATGACAGAAAACATTTTTTCCATAAAAAATCCATGCAGGTGATTTCCCACTGTGCTATAATGAAGTTTGTTTTGCAATACAAAGGGGAATAATAAGTAGGGGGATTTTTTTGTGGATATAAGTATTATGGAATTGATCAAGACTGTCATCCTGGGTATCGTAGAGGGGCTTACCGAGTGGCTGCCTATCAGCAGTACCGGGCATATGATACTGGTGGATGAGTTCATCAAGCTGGATGTGTCCAAGGCCTTTATGGATATGTTCCTGGTGGTGATCCAGCTGGGGGCTATCCTGGCGGTAGTGGTGCTGAACTTTGAAAAGCTCAACCCTTTTTCCTCCTGGAAATCCAAGAGTGAAAAAAGGGCCACCGTCAGCCTCTGGATGAAGGTCATCGTGGCCTGCCTGCCGGCGGCAGTGATCGGGCTGCTCTTCAACAAGTACATGGAGGAGCATTTCATGACGGCGCCGGTGGTGGCGACCACTCTGATTTTCTACGGCATCATGTTCATCGTGGTGGAGAACTACAACAAGCACCGGAGCCCGCGGGTCACGGATCTGGATCGGCTGGATTATAAAACGGCCTTTATCATCGGCCTGTTCCAGGTGCTGTCCCTGGTGCCGGGCACTTCCCGGTCCGGAGCTACCATCCTGGGCGGTATCCTTTTCGGTACCTCCCGCTATGTAGCGGCGGAATTCACTTTTTTCCTGGCTATTCCGGTCATGTTCGGAGCAAGCCTGCTGAAAATGGTGAAATTCGGCTGGCATTATACCGGGGCGGAGATCCTCATCATGGTGGTGGGCATGGCCACGGCCTTTGTGGTATCCATCGCTTCCATCAAGTTCCTGCTGCGCTATATCAAGAACAATGATTTCAAGGCCTTCGGCTGGTACCGCATCGTGCTTGGCATCATTGTCATCGCTTATCTGCTGCTGGTGGGCGATCCTACACAGTCTTAACGGTAATGGAGGGGAAAGGTAAATGAAGTTCATTTCCTGGAATGTCAATGGTTTGCGGGCCTGCCTTACCAAAGGGTTCATGGAGTCCTTCAAGGCGCTGGATGCGGATGTTTTCTGCCTGCAGGAAACGAAGATGCAGCCGGAGCAGGCCATATTGGAGCTTAACGGCTATACCCAGTACTGGAACAGTGCGGAAAAGAAGGGCTATTCCGGTACGGCGGTGTTCTGCCGTCAGAAGCCGCTGCAGGTGACCTATGGTTTGGGAATCGAGGAGCATGACCATGAGGGGCGGGTCATCACCCTGGAGTATCCGGAGTTTTACTGCGTAACGGTGTATACGCCGAATTCCAAGCGAGCGCTGGAGCGGCTGGAATACCGGCTGGTCTGGGAGAAGGCCTTCCGGGATTATCTGCGGGAGCTGGACGGGAAAAAGCCGGTGATTATCTGTGGTGATCTCAATGTGGCCCATGAGGAAATCGATTTGAAGAATCCCCAGTCCAACCATAAGAACGCCGGCTTTACGGATGAGGAGCGGGGCGCCTTTACGGAGCTGCTGGATGCCGGCTTTACGGATACCTTCCGGGCACTGTATCCGGACCGGGCGGGGATCTATACCTGGTGGTCCTACATCCGCAAAGCCCGCAGCACCAACGCGGGCTGGCGCATCGACTATTTCCTGGTCTCGGACCGGCTCCGGGAGCAGATCAAGGATGCGACCATCCATAATGAGATCCTGGGCAGTGACCACTGTCCCGTGGGATTGGAATTGAAATGAGTACAGAGGACTGCCGCGGATTTTGCGGCAGTCCTTTCGCGTCTGTGTTACAATAGAGGAATACAGGGGGAGGAAATGGAATGAAGATGATTGCAGGCCTGGGGAATCCGGGCTCGGAATATGCGAAGACAAAGCACAATGTGGGCTTCATGTTCCTGGACGCGCTGGCGGAAAAGCTGGGAGCGGATAACTGGAAAACCAAATACGATGCACTGGTGGCTGAAGGGCGCATCGGCACGGAGAAGGTGCTGCTGGTGAAGCCGCTGACCTATATGAATGAGAGCGGCCGGGCAGTGGGGCCGCTGCTGAGCTGGTACAAGCTGGCACCGGAGGATCTCATCGTGGTGCATGATGACATGGATATCCCTGCGGGGACGATCCGCATCCGCCGGAAGGGGAGCGCGGGCGGCCATAACGGCATGAAGTCCATCCTCTATCATGTGGGGGACGAAAACTTCCCGCGGCTGCGTATCGGCATCGGCCGGCCGCTGCCGGGCTGGACTGTGGTAAACCATGTGCTGGCGCCCTTTTCCGCGGAGGATGCGCCGAAGATCCGGGAAGCAATAGAATATCTGCTGCCGGCTCTGGAATGCGTAGTCACCGATGGAGTGGACCTGGCCATGAACCGTTACAATCCGAAGAAGCAGAAGAAGAAACCGGCGGAGAAAAAGGAAGCGGTGGAAGCAGCACCGCTGCAGGAGGAAAAATGAGCGAAGAAATCAGAGCACTCTATGCGGATGATGAAGGGGAAATCTTTGATGCACCGGGCTTTGCGGGGCTTGGACGAACAGGCAGGGACAATGTGCCTCTGACACCGGCGGAGCTCATACCGCTGCCGGATAGTGCGGATCTCATGTTCCTGCCGGACCGGCTGGCGCTGGGAATGACCCGGGATGGCGAGGTGCTGCCCATCACTGGGCGGGCGGTGGCCGCGATTCTGCCGGCAGGCTATACCCGGCTCTACATGCCGGCCTATGAGCGGTCAGAAGAAGCGGAGCAGCTTCCCCTTTACGGCTATACGGCGGTGGTCCTCTACAAGGATGCCCTTTATGCGGCCGCGCTCTATACGGATGAAAACGCCAAATGGGATCCCGCCCATTACAATACCCATGATCTGAAGAAGCTGGTGAAGCGGACGGTCAAGGAGCTGAAGGGCAACCGCATCGCGGAGCATCTGGGGAACTGTTCCCTGGAATGGCACTGCTGCACGGCCCAGAATCTTTTCTACCGCCGCTGGGAGGCCGGGATTCCCGCTTCTCCGGTGTGCAATGCCAATTGCTTCGGCTGCATTTCCCTCCAGCCCGCAGAATGCTGTGAGTCACCCCAGAGCCGCATCAAGTTCCGGCCCACGCCGGAGGAGATCGCTGAGGTGGGCATCTACCATCTGCAGACGGCACCGGAGGGCATCATCAGTTTCGGCCAGGGCTGCGAAGGGGAGCCGTCGCTGGCTGCGGACAATATCGCAGCGGGCATCGGCATCATCCGCAAGGCTACGGATAAGGGACAGATCAATATCAATACCAACGCAGGCTATACGGAGGGCATCCGGAAAATCGTGGATGCGGGGCTGGACACCATGCGGGTAAGCATCATCAGCGCCTTGCCTGAGAGCTATGATGCCTATTATCGCAGCAGCTATGCGCTGGCCGATGTGAAGGCCTCCATCCGGTATGCGCTGGACAAGGGCATCTATGTATCGCTGAACATGCTGTATTTCCCCGGCTTCAATGATCGCCAGGAGGAGCTGGAAGCCTGGAAGGACTTTTTCCGGGAGCTTCCGGTGCAGATGATCCAGGTGCGCAATCTCAACATCGATCCGGATGCCTTCATGGATATCATGCCCCCGGCCCAGGGAACTGCAGTGGGCACGAAGAAATTCCTGCAGGCGCTGCATGACAGCTATCCGGAGCTGGTCATCGGCAGCTTCAGCCATTATGTTGAGGAGTAATTTATCCGTCCGCCGCAGTACAGAAACGGATATCCAGGGAAATAGATGACTTGTGGTAATTTTCGGAAAAATTACATTGCGAAATTCTGAACAATGGCGTTATAATAAAAGCAACAAGAATACAGGGGGCGATTTTATGTTCAGAGTATTACCCTTCAATATCAAGAGCAATGTGGAAAGAGGCCGGGATTTTCTGGGGAATATCGTCGAGTCCCTGGTGGATCAGCCGCTGCATCCGCTGGAGAGAGCAGGAGGGCTGCTTTTTCCCTTCCGGGTGGATGTGATTGAGCTGGAGGACCGTTATGAGATCCATGCGGAGCTGCCGGGGTTCCTGAAGGAGGAGATCACCCTGACCTATGAGGAGCAGCAGTATCTGACCATCCAGGCAGAGCGTTCCGAGCCCCAGATGGCCGGCCGTTATATTGCCCATGAGCGGCGCAGCGGAAAATTCGAGCGTTCCTTCCAGGTGGATGGCATCGATGAGACCGGGATAGAGGCGTCCTTTACCAATGAGAATGGGGTATTGCGGGTCATTCTGCCTAAGCATAAGGAAGAGACCGCGAAAACCGTAATCACCATTGGCTGAGAACAGGTGGTGCAGTCATAGCGGCTGCACCACTTTTTTTGGAAAATTTTTTCATTGTAAGAGGGTTTTCCCCCTCCCGGGTTGAATTTATATATAATGGAAAGAGTAAAAATATAGGCAGTTCGGAGGGTTTTTTATGGTTGATGAGAGAGATTGGTCAGAATTCAAAAGAAAACTCAAGGCAAAGACAGAAATAGATCTGGATCTTTACAAGGCGCCCCAGATGCAGCGCCGTATCGGCAACCTGGCCCAGCGCAATGGCTATACGTCCTATGCGGCTTACTTTGATCATGTGAGCCAGGATAAGGATGATTTTGCATCTTTTATTGAATACCTTACCATTAACGTATCGGAGTTTTTCCGTACGCCGGATAAATTCTCCAAACTGGAGACGGATGTGATCCCGGATCTTTTGACTCGCAGCCCCAAGCTGAATATCTGGAGCGCCGGCTGTTCCATCGGGGCGGAGCCCTATTCCCTGGCTATGATCATGAAGGAAATGACCCCGGGGAAGCAGCATCGCATCCTGGCTACCGATCTGGATATTGAGATTCTTGCCAAGGCGCGCCAGGGCGTTTATACGGACAATGAGCTCAAGGCTATTTCCGCAGCCCGCAAGGCTAAGTATTTCGATACTGTGGATGGCGGTAAATTCGCTGTGAAACAGGAGATCAAGAACTGCATCGAATTCAAGCGCCACAATCTGCTGAAGGACTCCTTTGAAACGGGCTTTGATCTGATCCTTTGCCGTAATGTGGTCATTTATTTCACGGAAGAAGCCAAGGATCAGCTCTACGCGAACTTCTTCCGGGCATTGAAGCCTGGCGGAGTGCTTTTTGTCGGGGCTACGGAGGCTATATTGAATTTCCGTAAGCTGGGCTATACGAGTTTTCAGCCCTTCTTTTATCAGAAGCCGCTGCCTTGAGCAGCGTTATGAATAAGAAAGGGCGGAGGTTATTTTATGTATGCAAATCAGCAGGTCGAGCAGATTGGTCGGGATACGCTGGTTGAGCTGCAGACAGAGCGCTTGAAGAAAACGCTGCACTGGGCATTGGAAAAAAGCCAGTTTTATAAGCGTAAATTCAGCAAGGCGGGGGTTTCGCCGGAGAGATTTTCCTCTCTGGAGGATGTCCGGCGGCTGCCCTTTACCTATGGGGACGAGCTCATCCGCACATCGCCCTATGATTTCCTCACCATGCCGCTGAGCAGTGTGCTTCGTGTGGCCCAGGTGGGCCAGCCCAATTCATTGCTGAAGATGTATTCCAATGGGGACATTGCCCATCACGTTGAAATGATGACCCGGGTGCTGGTAGCCGCAGGGGTTACTCAGGCATCGGTAGCCGGAATCCTCGGTGATCTGTCTGACAGCCGGCTCATGGATATTCAGTACGCCATGGAACTCATCGGCACCACGGTGGTGCTGCTGGGCACCGATATGCGGCGGGCCGCAGCCCTCATGGAGCAGTCCGGACTCAGTGTACTGATAAGCGATCCGCGGCTCATCATGCAGTTTGTGGTGAATCAGCAGGCCGCCCAGGATGAGCAGCAGACGGCGGCCCTGACCAAGGTGATATGCCTGGAGGAATCCATGCAGAATCCCATGCGGGGCTATATAGAAAAGCGGATCGGGGCCAAGGTGTACAACCTCTTCGGTTCTGCCGGACTGGGCTGCGCGGGCATGATGTTTCCCTGCCAGGAGCGGCTGGGGCATCATATCCAGGAGGATTATTTCTATCCGGAGATCATAGAGTTCGGCAGCAGCCAGCCCATTGAGACGGCCGGTCAGGTGGGGGAGCTGGTGTTCACCACACTGGCGGCGGAGGCCATGCCGCTGATCCGCTATCGAACCGGACAGGCGGTCATGCGCATCGATGAGCCCTGCAGCTGTGGGCGGACCCTGATGCGGATTGCGACACCGATGGAATACGTGGGAAATATAGGATAACAAGAGGGGCGGCAGGTATTGCAGCCCCTTTTTTATATGTGGAGGGAGGAGAAACTATTGCGATTCATTCATACGGCGGATTGGCATCTGGGCCGCAATTTCCGCGGAGTACAGCTCACCGAGGATCAGGCCTGGCTGCTGCAGGATTTTTTGCGCATGGTTACAGACAGCCGGGCGGAAGCCGTGATCATCGCGGGGGATATCTATGACCGGGCTGTGCCGCCTACAGAGGCGGTGGAGCTTTTCGATGAGGTGCTCACCAAGCTGCTGCTGGAAAAAAGGGTAAAGGTGTTCTGCGTGGCGGGAAACCATGACAGTGCCCAGCGGGTGGGCTTTGGCAGCCGGCTGCTGGCCGGCCAGGGGCTTTTCCTGCGGGGGAGGCTCACGGACGATCAGCGGCCGGTGGTGCTGGAGGACAATGATGGACCGGTGTATTTTTCTTTGCTGCCCTATATGGACCCCGCTGCGGTACGGGCGGCTTACGGCCTGCAGGAAATCATGGACTTTGATACGGCCACGGGCCGGGTCATCGCGGCGGCCCGACAGCAGATTCCCGAAGGAGCCCGCAGCGTAGCGGTTTCCCATGCCTTCATCGCCGGCGGGCAGGTGTCTGAATCAGAGCGTCCTCTCTCGGTCGGCGGTTCCAGCAATGTGGGAGCCGGACATTTCCGGGGGTATGGCTATACGGCCTTAGGCCATCTGCACAATCCGCAGCAGGCCGGCGCAGCCAATATCCGCTACAGCGGCTCTCTGATGAAGTATTCCTTTGATGAAGCCGCCCAGCAGAAGAGCCTGGCGCTGGTGGAACTGGATGGGTCTGGCAAGGCCTCCGTTGAGTTGCTGCCGCTGCGCCCCCGGCGGGATGTCTGCCGGGTACAGGGCTATATGGCAGACATACTCCAGGATCGGGAGAAGTTCCCCATATCCGCTGACTATATGGAGGTGGATCTGCTGGATACCGATGCCATTCTGGACGCCTATGGCAAGCTGAAGGATATCTATCCCAACCTGCTGCTCATCGATCGGCCAAATCTGCTGCGGGGCGGCGAGCAGCAGCTTCAGGAAAGCTCCTGCCGCAATCGTTCCTCGCTGAGCCTGTTTGCTGATTTTTTCCAGGAAATGACAGCGGAGGAGCTGACTGCGCAGCAGAAAAAGCTGCTGGCAGAGAGCATTGACAGGGTGCTGCAGGGAGAAAGGGAGGATGAGCCATGCGGCCAATAAAATTGACGATTTCGGCCTTCGGCCCCTATGAAAGGGAAACGGTCATAGATTTTACGGAGCTGGGAACATGTTCCTTTTTCCTCATCCATGGCGCCACCGGAGCCGGCAAGACCACGCTGCTGGATGCCATCTGCTATGCTTTTTACGGGGATGCCAGTGTGGAGGGGCGTACCGGCAGCATGCTGCGCAGCCAGCAGGCCGGTCCTGAGCAGGAAACCTTCGTAGAGTTCATTTTCAGCATTGGGGAGCGTAAATATCGCCTGCGCCGCAATCCGGACTACCTGCGCAAGAGCAAGCGGCAGACCAAGGATGGCAGCGGGCTTACGGCGGAGCATGCCGATGCAGAGCTATGGCGGCTGGACGGGGAACAGGAATGCCTGGTTACCGGTCCGGCGAAGGTGACGGCTAAGATGACCGAGCTTTTGGGCTTTGCCAGCGAGCAGTTCCGGCAGGTGGTACTGCTTCCCCAGGGAGAATTCCGGCGGCTGCTCATGGCGGATTCCCAGGAGCGGCAGGACATTATGGAGGTCCTGTTCCGTACGGAGCTTTACCGCAAGATTGAGGACAGCCTGAAGGCCAGGGCCCAGCGAATCCACAGCCAGTATCAGGAAATCCGGCAGGAGCAGGACTTCCTGCTGAAGGACACGGGAGCCCAGTCAGTGGAATCATTCCAGCAGGGATTGGCGGAGCTGGGGGAAAAGCTGACGGCGGCCCGGGAGCGGACCGGGCAGCAGCAGCAGGCATTGGCGGCAGCCCAGCAGCAGGAACGGCAGGGACGGGAGACAGCCGGCCGCTTTGCGGCTCTGGATGCAGCCCGGAAGCAGCTGGATGAGGATGAAAAGAAGCTGGCAACGGTGGCTTCCTATCGGGAGCAGCTGGAAAAAGCTCAGCAGGCCGCCGGGCTGGCGGATGTGGAGGCGCTGGCCCTGCAAGGGGAGAAGGCGGCTGCTGAAAAGGAAAAAGCGGCCAGGGAGCAGGAGCTCCGCAGCCAAAAGCTGCAGGGCCAGCTGGCGGAAGCCCGGCGCCTTTGGGAACAGGCGGAGGCCCGGGAGCCGGAGCGCCAGGAACGCCAGCAGGAGCTGGCACGTCTGACAGAATACACCGTCCAGTCGGAGGGCATCGGGAAGGTCCGTCAGCAGGCGGCCAGGCTGGCGGAACAGGTCCGCCGGCAGCGGCAGGAGCAGGAGGCTGCTGCGGCCAGGCTGCAGCAGGAACAGCAGCAGCTGACTGCCCTGCAGCAGCAGGAAAAACAGCAGGCGGCATTGGCGGCGGGACGGCCCACGGCCATTTTGCGGCTGGAGAAGCTGGAGCGTCAGCAGCGGCTGTTGGCGGAGCTGCTCCAGAGTCAGCAGGCTGCCCAGGCAGCCAAGGAAGCTCAGGAAGCCGCCGCCGGCAGCTCCCGGAAAGCGGAAACGGCTTATGAACAGCAGCGGCTGGAGGCTGAACGGCTGCAGCATCTTTTCAGTGAGGGCCAGGCGGCCCTGCTGGCCCGGGAGCTGGAGGACGGGAAAGCCTGTCCGGTATGCGGGTCGCAGCAGCACCCGCAGCCGGCAGTGTCGGCGGATCTGGTCCCGGATGAGGCAGAGCTCCGTCGGGCCCAGGCTCATCTGCGCCAAATGGATCAGGCGCGGCAGAAAGCCTCCAAGGGGCTGCAGCAGGCCCAGTCGGCATTGGCTGCTGCCCGGCAGAGCCAGACGGAAAAGCAGCAATCCCTGGGGGAGACTGCACTGGATGCGGGACAGCTGCAGGCAGCTGTGGCGGCAGCCCAGGCAGAGCTGAAGGAAGCCAGTCAGGCGGAGAAAAAGCAGCAGCAGCTGGCTGCTGCCATCACCGCACTGGAGACCGGTCTGGCAGGCAGTCAGAAATCCGCTGAGGCGGCTGCTGCTGCCCTGTCCAGGGCGGAGCAGGACCAGGCCCAGGCGGCAGGGATGCTGCAGGCTCAGCTGGGGGCACTTCCTGAAGAATATCAGCAGCCTGACCGGCTGGCCGCGGCCCTGGAGCAGAGCCGGCAGCAGCTGGCGGCTCTGCAGGCGGAACAGCAGCGGACAGAAAAGAAGTTCCACGAACTGGATACAGCGGCGGCGGCCCAGGCGGCAGAGCTTTCTTCAGCGCAGGCTGCCGCCGGGGAAAGCACCCGGCAGGCCCGGCAGGCGTCGCAGGCCTTTGCTGACCGCCGTGAGCAGGCGGGCTTTGCATCCCTGGAGGAATATCGCCAGGCGCTGGCGGGAAAGTTTGCCACCGCTGCCGGACGGCTGGCTGTAGGACAGCATATCCGCAGCTTCGAGGATGCCCATACAGCGGCTCAGACCGCCTGGCAGAAGGCTGCGGCGGATACGGAGCATTTGCAGCGGCCCAATCTGCAGCTGCTTGCCGCAGCCCTTTCTGCGGCGGAGAAGAACGTCAATGAAAGCTATGCGGCGGAGAAGAAGCTGGAGGCTGATCTCAGCCGGGGCCAGCAGCAGCAGCGGCGGCTGGCATCGCTGGCGGAAAAGAGCACTGCCCTGGAGGAGGAATATGGGACCGCTGGCCGGCTGGCGGCGGTGGCCGGCGGCGATAACGCCTACCGTACCAGCTTCCAGCGCTATGTGCTGCGTTCCCTGCTCCGGGATGTGGTGGATGCGGCCAATGCGCGGCTGCGCCTTATGACCCGGGGTCAGTATGAGATCCATCAGACATTGGAGGTACGGGATCAGCGCAAAAGGGCCGGTCTGGACCTGGTGATATTTGATTCCTACACGGGTTACGAGCGGCAGATGGCCACCCTTTCCGGCGGGGAATCCTTTCTGGCCTCGCTGTCCCTGGCACTGGGGCTGGCTGATGTGGTACAAAGCTATGCCGGCGGTATCCGCCTGGATACGATCTTCATCGATGAGGGCTTCGGTACCCTGGATGCGGAAACTCTGGATATGGCTATCAAAGCGCTGCTGGAACTGCAAAAAGGCGGCCGGCTGGTGGGAATCATTTCCCATGTGGAGGAGCTGAAGGAACGCATCGACGCACGGCTGGAAATAACGAAAAGCCGGGATGGCGGCAGCCAGGCCCGGTTCATCACAGGCTGAGGAAAGCAGGAGGAAAAACATGCTGGAATTCATAATCGGCCGGGCTGGATCCGGAAAAACAGAAGAATGCCTGCGGGCTATGCGGGAGGAGATGCAGCGCCAGCCCCTGGGGCCGGCGCTTATACTGCTGCTGCCGGAGCATATGACCTACAAGGTGGAACGGCAGCTGGCATCCTCCATGGGGCCGGCCGGCGGATTCATGCGCGGCTATGTCTTTGGCTTTCGCCGCTTTGCCCGTCAGGTGCTGCTGGATACTGGCGGAGCAGCCCGGCCGCGGATTACGGAAATCGGGCGGCGTCTGCTTTTGAAGCGGGTGCTCCATGAGCGGGAAAAGGAACTGAAATTTTTTCAGCGGGCAGCGGCGCAGCGCGGCTTCAGCGCTTCCCTGGCCGAGGCGGTGGATGAGTTCAAGAGCTATGGAGTAAATCCCCAGCGCCTTTCTGAGGCAGCGGCGCAGGTGACCAATCCTCGGCTGCAGGACAAGCTGCAGGATCTTTCCCTGCTTTATGAAGGCTTTGGGGAAAGCATGGCCGGGCGCTACAATGACGGAGGCGATATGCTGGATGCTCTGGCCCGGCGGCTGCCGGAGGCAGAACTGGTGCAGGGGGCTGAAGTCTGGGTGGACGGCTTTATTTTTTTCAATCCCCAGGAGAAAAATATTCTGCGGGAGCTGCTGCGCTATGCCGGCAATGTCCATGTGACGCTGGCGCTGGATGAGGGAGGCTGTCCGGCGGAAAATCAGCGGAGCACCGGCATCTTCCATCGGGCCTATGAGACCATGGGCGAGCTGCAGCGCATGGCTGAGGAGCTGGGCCAGTCCTGGCAGGTCCGCGCACTGCCAGGGGGGAAGCGGTTCCGGGCAGCGGGGCTGGGCGCTCTGGAGCAGGGCCTGTTCCGTTTTGTGCCCCAGACGGCGGCTGCCGGCGGCATCCGGCTGGTGGAGGCGGCTACCCGGCGGCTGGAGGCTGAAGCCGCCGCCGCGGATATCCTGCGTCTCTGCCGGGAGAAGGGCTGTCATTGGCGGGACATCGGTATTCTGGTACGGGATGCCGATGCCTATGGCAATATGCTGGAGATGGTGCTGCAGGATTATAAGATTCCCTTTTTCAGTGACAGCAAGCGGCCAGGAGTACATCACCCGCTGGCGGAGCTGCTGCGCTCTGCGCTGGAGGTGCTTCATGGCTGGCGTTATGATGCGGTTTTCCGCTGCGTGAAGACGGATTTCTTTCCGCTGACCCGGGGCCAGGCGGATCTTTTGGAAAATTACGTGCTGGAGTTCGGCATCCGCGGTTTCCGTTGGCGGCTGGAGGAAGACTGGCCTTATCGCCGCAGCAGCCAGACGGAGGCCTCGGAGGAAGAACTGCTGGAGCTGGAGCGCGTCAATCTGGTGCGCCGGGCGGTAGCCAATCCGCTGTCCAGCCTGGAACAGGCAGTGCAGCAGGCAGCGAATGTCCGGGAAATCACCCGGGCCCTCTATGACTTCCTGCAGGAGCTGGCTGTTCCGGATACCCTGGCGAAGTGGGCCCGGGAAGCCGAGCAGGCCGGGCGGCTGGTGGAGTCCCGGGAGCATCGCCAGATTTGGGATGATGTGATGGAGCTCATGGATCAGCTGGTGGAAACCAGCGGCGATGAGACCATGGAGCTGAAGGAATATGAGGGAATCCTGGGAGAGGGGCTGGATGCACTGGAGATCAGCCTCATTCCGCCGGGGCTGGACTATGTGACCATTGCCTCCTTTGATCAAAACAGCCTGGATAATGTGCGGGCCATCTATATCCTGGGAGCCAATGAGGGGACCATGCCCCGGCGCAGTCAGGAAAAAGGCCTGCTTTCCGATGCGGAACGGCTGTATCTGGCAGATGCGGGGCTGGAGCTTTCCTCAGGGTCCCTGGAGGGGAGCTTTGGGGAAAAATATCTGCTTTACCGGGGCTTTACCGAGGCCCGGGATTATCTCTGGGTATCCTATGCGCTGGCGGATGCTTCGGGAGAAGGCATGGAACCATCACCGCTGCTCCAGCGCATCCGGAGGCTGTTCCCGGAGGAAGCCGTGCTTTCCATTCCGCTGGAGAGCATGGAACGCTCCGATGAGCTGCAGGCGGCAGAGGGGCGCCAGGCTGTATCAGCGCTGGCATCGGCGCTGCGGGGGTTCCGGGAACGGCACAGACTCGATGCCCTTTGGCGCCAGGTCTATAACTGGGGCCTGGAGCAGCAAGAACTGCGCCCGGCTCTGCGCATGGTCACCCGGGGACTTTTTGCCAAAGCCCGGGAGGACCGGCTGCCGGAGGAACTGGCCCGTCGGCTCTATACGAAGAATCGCCGGCTCCAGGGAAGCGTGACCCGTTTTGAGCGGTTCCAGGGCTGCCCCTTCAGCCATTTTGCCCAGTATGGTCTGCGGCTTAAAGAACGCAGGATTTATCAGTTCCAGGCACTGGACCGGGGCAACCTGCTCCATGATGTGCTGCGGGCCTTCGGAGAAGAACTGAAGGCCGCAGGGCGCAGCTGGCGTGAGGTCACTGCGGAGGAAGCCGCTGCAATATGTGCCCGGCTGGTAAAAGAGCTGGCGCCCCGGCTGCAGAATGAGATCCTGCTGAGCTCGGCCCAGTACAAGGATTTTCTGCAGCGGCTGCAGGTGACGGCCCAGAGCTCTATCCGCCGCATGATTGCCATGGATATGGTAAGCCGGTTCCATCCGGCGGTCTTTGAGCGCTCCTTCGGCCACGGGCCGGGAGCCATGCCGCCGCTGACCTATGAGCTGGCGGGGGATTGCCGGCTGGAGATCATGGGGACCATCGACCGTATCGATTTGGCGGAAAATGGCCAGTATTTCCTCATCATCGATTATAAGACGGGCAATGCCTATATCAATCTGCTGGAGGTCTACTACGGCCTGCGGCTGCAGCTGCTGACCTACCTGCTGGCAGCCAGGAATCTGCTGGCCCGCAGCGAGACTGAGCCAATGCTGCCGGCGGGCATGCTGTACTGTTTCCTGAAGCATCCGATGATTTCCGTCAATCATCGGCCGGATGCCAAGGAGGCCAGGGAGCGGCTGGAAAAGGAACTCACTATGCCTGGCTGGGTGCTGGCGGACAAGGCCGTGATCCAGGCGGTGGACAGCTCCGGTGTATTCATTCCCATCACCTTCAAGAAGGATGGGGAACTGGATAAGCGCTCCCGGGCCAGTGTAAAGACAGAGGAAGAATTTGAACTGCTGCTGGAGTATGTTTCCTATGTCCTGCAGGATACGGGCGAGCATATCCTATCCGGAGAAATTGCCGCCAGCCCTTACCTGCAGGAAAAAAGCAACGCCTGTACCTACTGTCTTTATCATGCAGTCTGCGGCTTTGATCTGCAGCTGCCCGGCTTCGCCTATCGCCGGCTGCAGGAGCAGGAGGATGATGTGCTGCTGCAGGAAATGCAGAAGGCTGGCAAGGAGGAAAATTCATGAGGTGGTCAACGGAGCAATGGACAGCCATTGCCACAAGTCAAAAGAATCTGCTGGTGTCCGCTGCTGCGGGCTCTGGTAAAACAGCGGTACTGGTCAATCGCATCCTGCGCCACCTGCTGGCCAGGGAGGAGGGGGCCGAGCCCTGGGATGTGGACCGGCTGCTGGTGGTCACCTTTACCCGGGCCGCGGCCGCGGAAATGAGGGCCCGCATGGAAAAAGAGCTGCAGCGGGCCATTGCGGAGGATCCGGGAAATGAGCGGCTGGAACGGCAGCTGGTGCTGCTATCCAATGCCTCCATATCCACCCTGCATTCCTTCTGCCAGCAGATTATCCGACAGAACTTTGCCGCCATCGATCTGGATCCAAAATTCCGTCTGGCCAATGAGCAGGAATTGGTGCTCATGCGTCAGGATGTGATAGAGGAGCTGTTTGAAGCAAAATATGAGGCGGAGGATCCGGGGTTTCTGCGTTTCGTGCGGGAGTATGGCTCGGAACGGGGGGATGATGTTCTCTATGAGGTGATCCAGTCCCTCTATACCTATGCCCAGAGCGAAACCTTCCCGGAGCGCTGGCTGGCCTCGCTGCCGGCAGGGTTCCAGGTGACCGGGGATACCCGTCTCCAGGATACGCCCTGGATGGCAGTGATCCGGGAAGCGGTGGAAAGCGGACTGGGCCAGTGCCGGGAAGCGCTGGAGGAATTCCAGGCAATCGTGGCTCAGCTGGGGGCGGCAGAACAGCCCTTTTATGAAGAGATGGCCGCTATGGCCCGCAGTTCCCTGGAACGGGTGGCCGCCGGCCTGGATCAGGGCTGGGATGAAGCGCGGCGCGCTTTTGCCGCCATGGATTTCAAGACCTTCCGGGGCCAGCCGAAGACCGTGGAGGAAGAGGATAAGACCCGGCTGAGCGAACTTCATAATACCCGCGTAAAGAAGGCCCTGGAAAAGCTGCGGGACAAATTCTTCCAGGATGAGGAGGCCGTGCTGCTGGCCGATCTGCAGGCCGTTGCCCCGGTGATGGAGACCGTCGCGGCGCTGACCAGGGAGTTCGGACAGGCTTTTGCGGCGGCCAAGCGGGAGAAGAATATCCTGGATTTCAATGATCTGGAGCATTTTACCCTGGCAATTCTCCGGGATAATGAGGCCCCGGAGGGAGAACTGCGCGCTTCTGATGCTGCCAGGGCCCTGCAGGAGCACTTCCAGGAAATCATGGTGGATGAATATCAGGATACCAATGGCGTGCAGGAGGCCATTCTGTCCCTCATCGTCCATCCGGACCGGGCCAATCTGTTTGCCGTGGGCGATGTGAAGCAGAGCATTTACCGCTTCCGCCTGGCGGATCCCTCGTTGTTCCTGGCGAAATATCATGCCTATCCTCAAATGGGAGAAGGCTATCAGCGGGTGGACCTGGCCAAGAATTTCCGCAGCCGGGCCTCGGTGCTGGGAGCTATTAATTTTCTCTTTGCCCAGCTCATGGTACCGGGTTCCATGGAGCTTTCCTACGATAAAGCGGCTGCGCTGTACCCGGGCGCGGATTATCCGCCGCTGGATCCGGAACTGTCCCTGGATGGTCCCGCGGAACTGGCTGTCATTGACCGCAGTGCAGTGGAGGAATCGGAGGCAGCCGATGAGGAGACGGAGGAACTGCAGGGCTTTGCCCTGGAAGCTCAGTACATTGCCCGGCGCCTGCGGGAACTGGCGGAGGGAAAGTATCAGGTGTTCGATAAAGACACCGGAGGCTGCCGGCCGCTGCGCTGGCGGGATATGGTGATTTTGCTGCGTTCGCGGAAGAATAAGGCAGATGTGCTGCTGGAGACCCTGCGGTCTGCGGATATTCCGGCCTATGCCTCGGTGAATGCCGGTTATTTTGCTGAAACAGAGATCCAGGTGATGCTGGCGCTGCTGTCTGTCATCGATAATGCCCGTCAGGACATTCCCCTGGCGGCGGTGCTTTATTCCCCCATTGGCGGACTTACGGCTGCTGAGCTGGCGGAACTGCGGCTGACAGCATCCCAGGGGGATCTTTTCACTGCCCTGCTCCAGGCCAATGCGCCGGAGGCGGAATGCGGCCCGGAGCTTCAGGCCAAGGCAGCCCGATTCCTGCGGCAGCTTACCGGCTGGCGGAACCTTGCCCGGCGCAGCAGCGTGCCGGAGCTTATCTGGCAGCTTTACCGGGATACCGGCTATTATGATTATGTGGGCGGCATGCCCGGCGGTTTGCTGCGCCAGGCTAACCTGCGCATGCTCTGTGACCGGGCGGCGGATTATGAAAAGACCAATTTCCGCGGACTGTTCCGCTTTTTGCGCTTCATTGAAAAAATGCAGAAGCTGGAAACAGACCTGGCAGTGGCGCGTACCCTCAGTGAAAATGAGGATGTGGTGCGCATCATGACAGTCCATGAAAGCAAGGGCCTGGAATTCCCCGTGGTGGTACTGGCGGATATCGGCAAGCAGTTCAATCTGCAGGATATTTATGCGCCGCTGCTCATCCATCGTGAGCTGGGGCTGGGACCCCGCCGGGTGGACCTGGAACAGTCTGTGCGCTATCCGACCTTTGCCCGGCAGGCCATTGCCCTGCGCATGACCCAGGAGAACAAGGCAGAGGAGATGCGGGTGCTGTATGTGGCGCTGACCCGGGCCCGGGAAAAACTGATCCTGGTGGGCTCAGTCGCCAAGGATCTGGAAAAGAAGGCGGCGGAATGGTGCCGGTTCCGGAATTATCCCGGAACAGCCCTGCCGGATTATGCTCCTTTGGAGGCCAAAAGCTATCTGGACTGGATTGCCATGGCCGTTGCCCGGCATCCGGATGGGGAACTGCTCCGGAAACTGGCTGGCGCCGACCCCGGCGCGTCACCGCTGGAGTATGCCCAGGATACCCGTTGGGATCTGCGGGTGATTCCGGCGGGAGACCTGCAGGCAGAGGCGGCTGCACCGGAGGCGAAGGATGATATGCTCGTCCGGATTGCCCGTCTGGAGCCGCTGACGGAGGTAGAGGAAAATGCCGCGGTGCGGGACAGACTGGAATGGCATTACGATTTCCGCGGGGTTCAGGAGGTTCCCGCCAAGCTGTCGGTCACGGAGCTCAAGCAGCGCTTTTCGGCGGAGACAGCAGACGTCCAGGCAGAACCGCTGGTCCGCAGTGATGCGGCGCTGTTTTCCCGGCCCGCTTTCCTGCGGGAGGGCCGGAAGCTGGCAGGCAATGAATACGGTACCATCATGCATAATGTCATGGAGCATCTGGATCTGCAGCGGACCGCGGACTATGGAGAGATAAAGGGGCAGCTGGCCTCCATGGTGGAGCGGGAAATCCTGCTGCCGGAACAGCGGGATGTGGTCTACATCAAGGCAGTAGAGACCTTCTGCCATTCGACGCTGGGGCAGCGGATGAAAAATGCCTGCCGGATATGGCGGGAACTTCCCTTCAGCCGCATGCTGCCAGCCCGGCGTTTCTACCCCTCGGTGGAGGATGAACAGGAGCAGATTTTCAGCCAGGGCATCATTGACGTACTGTTTGAGGAGGCTGACGGTGACTTGGTGCTGCTGGATTATAAGACGGATAAGAATACCGATCCTGTGCGGATCCGGGAACGCTATCATCTGCAGCTGGAGCTGTACAGTGAGGCAGTGGAAGCCCTGCTGGGCAGGAAAATCAAGGAACGGTACCTTTACCTGCTGCATGATGGTACAGTGGTGCAGGTGTGAAGCCGCGATTCCCGGTTCTGCAGGAAGGGGGAAATAGAGGATTTTTCCGGATTTCGTCGAATTGTAGAAGAGTTCTGACCCGACTGGGCAGAAACAAATTTTTAAGGGGTGTTCGTATGAAATTCAGGAAATGTTTATGCAAGGGACTCATGCTGGGTATGCTGGCAGCGTCACTGGGGGGCGGAATGGAGACAACTTCAGCGGCCGCAGCGGCAGCGCCGCAGGAAATCAGTATCACTGCCATCGATGGACTGCGGATCGGCAATGCCCAGGATACCGAGGCAAAAACGGGAGTTACGGCCCTGGTTTTCCCCAGGGGAGCCCGGGCAGGTGTGGATATCAGCGGGGGCGGTCCTGCCTCCCGGGAGACACCGGTCTTATCGCCAACGACCGCGGCAACGCCGGTGAATGCCATTGTATTGGCAGGCGGTTCGGCCTATGGGCTGGAGGCCGGCAGCGGGGCGATGCGCTATCTGGAGGAACAGGGAATAGGCTATGATACGGGATTTGCGCTGGTGCCGATTGTCTGCCAGAGTGATATCTATGATCTTTCCTATGGCAGTGCCTCGGTGCGCCCGGATGGTGCCATGGGCTATGCGGCCTGCCGGGATGCCATGGAGCGGAATCGCCCGCAGCAGGGTTCCGTGGGCGCGGGTACCGGGGCTACCGTTGGCAAAATTTGTGGTATGGAGCGTTCCATGAAGTCAGGACTGGGAATCTATGCCGTGCAGCTGGGGAATTTGAAGCTGGCCGCAGTGGTGTGCGTGAATGCCCTGGGGGACGTCTATGACTACCGCAATGGACAGAAGATTGCGGGCCTTCTGCAGGCTGATCGGAAGGGCTTTGCGGATACCCGGCAGGAGCTGTATAAGATTGCCAGTCCGGTGGATATGTTTCAGCGAAACAATACCACCATCGGTGCAATCATCACCAATGGGGATTTCAATAAGGCGGAGCTCACTAAGATTGCGTCAATGACCAGAAATGCCTATGCGCGCTGCATCAATCCGGTGGGGACCCTGGCTGACGGGGATACGATATACGCGGCCTCCTGCGGACAGGTGAAGGCGGATCTCAACATGGCCGGTACACTGGCGGCTGATGTGATGGCCGAGGCCATTCGCCGGGCCATAGAGAACTCAAAGATGCCGGATGGTGATTACCTGGCAGCCTGCCGCAAGCCGGGGAAATAACCGTTTATTGCCATAGGGACCGGCAGGAAGAAGCCGGTTTTGTGCCGGAGCAGCATTGTGAAGGAGGAAGTTGCTATTACATTTAACCAAAAAGTACTTGACCTGAAGTGAACTCCAGGATGTACAATGTATAATGTAGTAGGTTAATCCTGTATTTATTGGAGGGCTTAAGGTGGAAAAAGCAAAGGTCTATTTTACGGATTTCCGTGCAGGCATAGGTACGAATCTTCTGCAGAAACTGCAGCGGCTATGTCTGGCCGCGGGAATCAAAAACATCGACATGGATGGCAAATTTGTCGCCATCAAGATGCACTTTGGGGAGTTGGGCAATCTCTCCTTTTTGCGGCCGAACTATGCCAAGGCCGTGGCGGATCTGGTCAAGGACCAGGGAGGAAGACCCTTCCTGACGGACTGCAACACGCTCTATCCAGGCAGCCGCAAGCATGCCCTGGAGCATATGGATTGCGCCAACCTCAATGGCTTCAATCCTACAACCACAGGCTGCCAGATCATCATTGGCGATGGCCTGCGGGGAACGGATGATGTAACTGTACCGGTGAAGAACGGCGAATATGTGAAGGAAGCAAAGATCGGCCGGGCAATCATGGATGCGGATGTATTCATCAGCCTGGCCCATTTCAAGGGCCACGAGATGACCGGTTTTGGCGGCGCTATCAAGAATATCGGCATGGGCTGCGGCAGCCGGGCTGGTAAAATGGAGCAGCATTCCTCAGGAAAGGTCGTTGTCGATGAAGAGCTTTGCCGCGGCTGTCGCCGCTGCGCAAAGGAGTGCGGCTCGGATGCCATTACCTATGTGGATAACAAGGCGCATATCGATCCGGAAATCTGCAAGGGCTGCGGCCGCTGTATCGGTGCCTGCTCCTATGATGCGCTTTCCAATTCCCAGTGGGACGCCGGAGATCTGCTGGATCGGAAGATGGCGGAATACGCTCAGGCGGTATGCCAGGATCGGCCGACCTTCCATATCAATCTGGCGATGGATATCTCACCAAACTGTGACTGTCACGGGGAAAATGATGCCGCAATCCTGCCGAACATCGGCATGTTTGCCTCCTTTGATCCCGTAGCGGTTGACCAGGCCAGTGCCGATGCCTGCCAGCAGCAGGAGCCGATGCCGAACAGCCAGCTTTCTGATAACCTGGCCAAACCGGATTGGCACCATCATCACGATCATTTCCTGGACAGCAATCCCAATGTACATTGGAAGGAAACCCTGGAGCACGCCGAGAAAATCGGATTGGGCACCAGAGAATATGAACTGATCAGGCTGAAGTAAAACAGAAGCCGTGCTGCAGCAGTAAAATACTGCAGCGCGGCTTTTTTGCTGCCCGCTAAAAGGCAGCGATAGGCAGAGGTATTTCTATCATACTTAAATATGCCACAGTTATTGACATATGACAATAACTGTGGCATACTAATAATTGACATATGTCAATTACTCATCTGTGATAAAAGGAGACGATAAATATGAAAGTTGCGGTTACCTATGCAAATGGCAATATTTTTCAGCATTTTGGAAAGTCGGAGGCTTTTAAGGTTTATGTGTGCGAGGGAAATCAAGTGGCGTCCAGTGAGGTAATCGGTACGGATGGTCAGGGACATGGTGCTCTGGCGGGCCTGCTGCGGGGCAGAAGCATCGATGCGCTCATTTGCGGCGGCATCGGCGGCGGTGCCCAGCAGGCATTGGCCGATGCGGGCATCAAACTGTACGGCGGGGTCAAGGGCAGCTGTGATGAGGCTGTGGCTGCTCTGCTGGCAGGAAAGCTCAGCTATGACCCGGCGGTGGCCTGCGATCATCATGGCAGTCAGCATGGCAATGGACAGCATGGCTGCGGCAGTCATTGCCATTCCTGAGGAATAGGCTGCTCAGTCCACCGTCTCCGGCGCATACAGCGGCAGGGCGGTATTCTTCCGATAGTCCTTGGGGGTCTGATGGAACAGCTCGCGGAAGGCGCGGGAAAAAGTGGAGTAATCCCGGAACCCGCAATCGAAGCAGATCTTCGTCAGGGGAAGATCGCTGCGCAGCAGGCTGCGGGCCTTCAGCAGGCGTTTGCTGGTGATGTACTGATGGATGCTGTAGCCGGTTTCTGCCTTGAATTTCCGCATCATATGGTATTTGCTGAGGAAGAACTGGGCAGCCAGGGCATCGATGGAGAGATCATCGAAAAGATGCTCATTGATATAGGTTAACAGCGGCAGTATTTTTTTATCGTAGACAGCGGGATGGAGCTCATCGATTTCATGATCCAGCAGGGCACGGTTGAGCAGGATCATGAATTCCAGAAAGAGCATTTCTGTATAGAGTTCATGGGCAAAGCCCTGCTGGTGTGCGGTGGTTTCGAGCTTTTCCATATGGAAAAGCAGATCATGGCTTTTTCCGGGGGGCAGATGCATGACACTGGAGGTGGCGCTGGCCTGCTGGAAGCAGGCGGAGAGATCCTCCTCCTGCCGGGCATAATGCTGCAGGAACCGGGGCGATACATAGATGACGATGCGTTCGTAGGGTACGCCTGGCTGGGGGACCGGACGATGGATTTCGCCGGCGCTCACGAACAGGATATCGCGGGGGGCGAGCGGATAGGTTTTTCCCTCAATGATGTAGTCGGCCCTGCCATTCAGGAACAATATGATTTTGTGGAAATCATGGTAATGGAAGGGAATGGGCTTCATGGCGGTATCCTTCAGGCGGAAGACCCGGAATTCCTGGCGCAGATAGCCCTTCTTTTCATAGTCTGGCATGATGATCAGCTCCTCATGCACCATTATAGAGCATTTTTTGCAATTTATAAAGCATATGAAGCAATTTGATGATAAATATTGCTTCATATGCTTTTTTATTGACAAAGAGTAAGAAAATAATTATAATTAATGTATAAACAAATGAATAGTTGTTCATATGTTAGGAGTGAAGGATATGAAAAAGATTGTAAAGCTGCGGGATCTGGAATGCGCAAACTGCGCGGCAAAGATGGAGACAGGGATCCGCGCATTGCCCGGTGTGGAAAGCGCTGCGGTGAACTTCATGGCGGAAAAGCTGACAGTAGAGGCCCCTGCGGAGCAGATGGATGCCATTCTGGCGCAGGCAGAAAAAATCATCCATCGCCTGGAACCGGATGTGAGGATTCAGGCTTAAGGGCGCGGGCACTCCCGCAGGAAAGGAAGATTCCGATGACAAAAAGACAAAAGAAGTTTTTGGTGCGGATCCTCATAGCGGCGGTGCTATTCACCGCCGGCATGCTGCTGGATGGCCCGGCGGCTGCCGGCTTGCTGCTGGTCAGCTATGCCTGGATCGGCTGGGATATCCTTTGGCGGGCCGTCGTCAATATCCGGCATGGTGAGGTTTTCGATGAGAATTTCCTCATGTCCATTGCCACTATCGGCGCTCTGGGCCTGGGAGAGTTTTCCGAGGGCGCGGCGGTGATGCTGTTCTATCAGCTGGGGGAGTGGTTCCAATCCTACGCGGTTGCCCGTTCCCGGCATTCCATTGCCGCCCTTATGGACATCCGTCCGGATACGGCTCATGTGGAGCGGGATGGCAAACTGCTGACGGTTTCTCCGGAGGAGGTCAGCGCAGGTGAGCAGATCTTGGTGCGGCCGGGAGAACGGGTACCCATTGACGGTACGGTATTGGCAGGCAGCTCCTTTCTGGATACATCAGCCCTGACGGGAGAGGCTCTGCCGCGGGAGGTGCTGCCGGGTATGGAAATCATCAGCGGCTGCGTGAACCAGACGGCACCGCTGACAATCCAGACCAGCCGGCTGTTTGCGGAGTCCACTGTTTCTCGTATCCTGGAGCTGGTGGAGAATGCCAGCGGCCGGAAGGCCCGCATGGAGGGCTTCATCACCCGTTTTGCCCGCTGGTATACGCCGCTGGTGGTCTTTGCAGCTTTGGCACTGGCCCTGCTGCCGCCGCTGCTTTTGGGACAGCCCTTTGCTGACTGGATATATCGGGCATTGACCTTTCTGGTCATTTCCTGCCCCTGCGCACTGGTCATTTCAGTTCCCCTGAGTTTTTTCGGCGGCATTGGCGGTGCTTCCCGCAGCGGTGTGCTGGTCAAGGGCAGCAATTACCTGGAGGCGCTGGCCCAGGTGGATACGATTGTCTTTGATAAAACGGGAACACTGACCCAGGGCGTTTTTCAGGTATCGGAAATCCTGCCTGCCGGCGGGGCATCATCGGCGCTTTTGGAACTGGCTGCCCATGTGGAAGGCTATTCGCTGCATCCCATCGGCGCTTCCATCCGGAAGGCCTACGGCCGGGAACTGGACCTGGAGCGGGTCCGTGATCTGCAGGAAATTGCGGGTCAGGGGCTGCAGGCTGTTTTTGATAGCCGTCCGGTACTGCTGGGCAATGAAAAGCTGCTCCGGTCCCATGGGGTGGATGTCCCTGATATATCGGCTGGCGGAACCGTGATTTATGCGGCAGTGGATGGAGTGTATGCCGGCTGTCTGCGCATTGAGGACGCGCTGAAGCCGGATGCCGTGTCAGCGGTGGCTGCACTGCGAAGGCTGGGGGTGCAGAAGACGGTGATGCTCACTGGTGACAGCCAGGCCTCTGGCGAAAAGGCAGCCGGCCAGCTGGGGCTGGACGAGGTATGGACTGGATTGCTGCCCGCGGATAAGGTGAACCGTGTGGAGGAGCTGCTGGATAAAAAGGTGCGGGGGAAGACACTGGCCTTTGTGGGCGATGGCATCAATGATGCGCCGGTACTGGCCAGAGCTGATGTGGGCATTGCCATGGGCGGCCTGGGGTCTGATGCGGCCATCGAGGCTGCGGATGTGGTGCTCATGACAGACGAGCCCTCCAAGATCGCAGAGGCCATTGGAATTGCCCGCAAGACTGTGGGCATTGCCCGGCAGAACATCGTTTTCGCCATCGGCATCAAACTGCTGGTATTGTGTCTGGGAGCCCTGGGAGCGGCCAACCTCTGGGAAGCGGTTTTTGCGGATGTGGGAGTATGTGTACTGGCTGTTTTCAATGCCATGCGGGCGATGCGGACAAAGACCGCTGTCCCGGCGGACAGGCTCCAGCCTGTTCCTGTGAAGGATTGAGGCTACAGGCAAAAGGGATTCTTTTCTGGAACACAGGAATTAATAGCATTTTTTGCAAGGCTGATAGCAGTTTTAGCATTTTATTTGCACATGATGCTTGCTATACTAAGAGTATCAAAAGACGGAGGTGCTCGATGATGATGATTGTTAAGAATTTTACGTTCCAGGGCGTTGAATATATGGTGTGCAATACTACCGATGGTTATGTACCAGGTATGGCGGCCCGTGAATTGTTGGCTGATCGTCGTCATGGTGTGGGCGCTGACCGCATCCTGCTGGTGAAGCTGGCAGGCGAGCAGGAATTGCAGGCATTTACGGCGGATGGACAGTATACCGCAGTTACCGCTGAGGACTGGCTCATCTTCGGGCTGTATCTGCGCCAGGCAGGGCTGTCCGCCAATGCGGCCGGTTTTGCCAGGGTCCTGGGAGACCAGGCACTTTTGCAGCTCCAGGCAGTGGAATCCAAGGTTTCCTTCTTTGAGGCGCATGTGACCAATGCCTTTTGCCAGAAGCTGATCGCGTTAGATAAGGACGCAGAGATGCTGGCCTGCTGAATATCAGATAAATGATTGACAATCCGGAAAACGCGTAGCTGTTTTCCGGATTTTTTGTCGTATTTGGCAAGGGAATGAGTAAAGGCGGGGGTAAATCCGTTGACAGTTTTTCGTCATTTCTGTTATGATGTAAAGGTGGAAATAGTTCCCGTCATATCACGGAGAAATTAGGAGATGATTGATTCATGAAGGTGGCCATAGTTATGGGAAGCGATTCCGACTGGCCGATTTTGAAGCCAGCCGTTGAGCTTTTGAAACAGTTTGAGATTGAATCAGAGGTAGTGGTGGCTTCTGCCCATCGTACGCCGGGCAAGGTGCGCGATTTTGTCACGTCTGCGCCAGAGCGCGGAATCGGTGTATTCATATCTGCGGCAGGGGCGGCAGCCCATTTGGGCGGCGTCATTGCCAGCTATACCACGCTGCCGGTCATTGGTGTGCCCATCAATGCCACGCCCCTCAATGGCATGGATGCGCTGCTGAGCACCGTGCAGATGCCCTCAGGAATACCGGTTGCCACCATGGCAATCAATGGCGCGAAGAACGCGGCCATTTTTGCTGTGCAGATTTTTGCTGTGTCCGATAAGGGCCTGCAGGAGAAGCTGGCAGCATACCGTGAAAAAATGATACAGGATGTAGAGAAAAAAGCAGCTCATGTCGCAGCCCAGCTATGACTATGATGCTGCTTTTTTATATGCATGCCATTTGGATGGAGGATGTTGGACACAGATGAAAACAAGGTCGCTTACAGGGAAATCCTTTACCGACGGACAGGAGAAGCAGGACAAATGATAGATATTATGGATGCCAACAAGTGGAAAGAAGAATGCGGTGTATTCGGGGTGTATTCCCCTGAGGAAAATGTTTCGGAGATGACCTATCTGGGGCTTTATGCGCTGCAGCACAGGGGACAGGAAAGTGCGGGCATTGCCATTACAGACGGGGCCTGGATGGATGTGACCCGGGGCATGGGACTGGTGAATGAGGTGTTCCGCCATCAGATTCCTTCAATGGAGAACCAGTGCATCGCTATCGGCCATGTGCGTTATTCGACGACAGGTTCCAGCCTGCTGGCCAATACCCAGCCCCTCATTGCCAATTACGCGGGGGGAAAAATCAGCCTGGCTCATAATGGAAATCTGACCAATGCCGCTGAAATCCGGCATAAGCTGGAGCAGAAGGGGACGATTTTCCAGACCTCCATTGATTCAGAGGTCATTGTGAATCTCATCGCCCGTTCCCGCAAGGCTTCCATTGAAGAAAAGATCATGGAAAGCCTCAAGCAGATCAAGGGAGCGTACTGTCTGACCATCATGACAGAAGAGAAGCTCATTGGTGCCCGGGATCCCCATGGGTTCCATCCCCTGTGCATCGGCCGCACAGAGGGGGCCTGGGTGCTTTCCTCGGAGACCTGCGGCCTGGATGTGGTCGGAGCTGAATTCGTGCGGGATGTGGAGCCCGGTGAGCTGGTGGTCATCGATGGAAACGGGCTGCAATCCTATAAATTCGGCAAGAAAACCAAGCGGGCGTCCTGCATATTCGAGCATATCTATTTCGCCCGTCCGGATTCCATCATCGATGGGCAGAGCGTGCATGCAGCCCGGTTCATGATGGGCCGTATCCTGGCCCGGGAAAGCAAGTTCAAGGGCGATATCGTCATTTCAGTGCCGGACTCCGGCAATACGGCAGCTACCGGCTATGCCTTTGAGTCAGGGATCCCTTATATGGAAGGGCTGATAAAGAACCGTTATATCGGCCGCACCTTCATCCAGCCCACCCAGAAGAAGCGGGATACGGCTGTGAAGCTGAAGCTGAACCCCATTCGTTCCGTGGTGGCAGGGAAGTCTGTGATCATGGTGGACGATTCCATTGTGCGGGGTACCACCAGCGGCAAAATCGTGCGCATGCTGCGGGAGGCCGGGGCCAAAGAGGTGCATATGTGCATCAGCTCGCCGCCCATTGGCTATCCCTGCTATTATGGCATCGATACCTCGGTGCGCAAGGAACTCATCGCGGCGACGAAGACCGTAGAGGAAATCCGGGAGTTCATCGGGGCGGATTCCCTGCACTTCCTGTCCCTGGAGGGACTGCGCCAGTGCGTGGCTGATCCGGATGAGATGTGCTATGCCTGCTTCAACAGTGCCTATCCCATCAAGCAGAATCCGGAGCTGCCGGCAGGGGCCGATAAGTATGTGTTTGAACAGCGGAAAAATAAATAAATGAGGAATGTGTTGCGCTGAGCTGGCTTAGCGCAACATCCTGTTTTTTACTGAAACATTATGAATTTTTGGAGGATGAAATGGAAAAGAAACTCACATATCGCGATGCTGGTGTAGATATTGACGCAGGTAATTACTCGGTGTCCCTGATCAAGGACAGTGTAAAGGCTACCTACCGTCCTGAGGTATTGGGAGATCTGGGCGGCTTTGGCGGCCTGTTCCGGCCTGACCTCAACGGCATGACCGAGCCTGTGCTGGTTTCTTCCACCGATGGTGTGGGAACCAAGCTCAAAGTGGCTTTTGCCTGCAACAAGCATGATACCGTGGGACAGGATGCGGTGGCCATGTGCGTGAACGATATCCTGGTGCAGGGAGCTGAGCCCTTGTATTTCCTGGATTATCTGGCGGTGGGCAAGCTGGATCCGGAGCAGGTGGCGGCAGTGGTCAAGGGTGTGGCCAATGCCTGCAAGGAGTCCGGCTGTGCACTGATCGGCGGAGAAACCGCTGAGATGAGCGGCTTTTATCCTGTGGGCGAATACGACATCGCCGGCTTTGCCGTGGGTGTGGTGGATAAATCCAGAATCATCACCAGTGAGCGGGTGCAGGAGGGGGATGTGCTTTTAGGGCTGCCTTCCTCAGGCGTGCATTCCAACGGCTTTTCCCTGGTGCGCAAGATCTGCTTCGATGTGAAGGGCTTCAAGGGCGATGAGTACATTGACAGCCTGGGCAAGACCATCGGGGAGGAGCTGCTGACGCCGACCCGCCTCTATCCGAAGGTATGCCTGCCGCTCATCGAAAAATTCGATATCCACGGCATGGTCCATGTTACCGGCGGCGGCTTCTACGATAATATTCCCCGGGCATTGCCGGAGGATATGTCGGTGGAGGTGAATGCCTCAGCCTGGGAGGTTCCGGAGATTTTCCGGCTGCTGAAGTCCTGGGGCAATGTGGAATGGAAGGAAATGTACCGGACCTTCAATATGGGCATCGGCATGGTGCTCATGGCCTCTCCCCAGGAAGCTGAAAAAATCAAAGAGCATCTTACCGCGGCAGGGGAAACCTGTTATGAAATCGGTCGAGTGGTCAAGGGCGGCCATAATGTGACCATCAAAGGCGGCGTTTTCGATGCATGAGGCAGTATTGGGAGTTCTTTGTTCTGGACGCGGAACCAATCTGCAGTCCATCATCGCCGCAATAGAAAGCGGGCAGATTCCCGGAAAAATTGGGCTGGTGCTTACCGACAAGCCGGAAGCCAAGGCCCTGGAACGGGCAGAAAAGGCAGGGATTCCCCATGCCTGCGTGGATCGCCGTGGCTGTGCTTCCAAGCAGGAGTTTGAGGAACAGCTGGCAGCCCGGCTCAAGGAGGCAGGCGTCACCCTGGTGATCCTGGCGGGTTTCATGCGTATTCTGAGTCCTTATTTTGTACAGGAATTCAAGGGCCGTATCATGAATATCCATCCCTCCCTGCTTCCCTCCTTCGGGGGGGCCCATGCCCATCGGGATGTGCTGGCTTATGGGGTGAAGGTGTCCGGCTGCACCATCCATTTTGTGGATGAGGGCATGGACAGCGGCCCTATCATCCTGCAGGACACAGTGCCTGTGCTGGATGACGATACAGAGGATACCCTGGCGGCCCGCGTGCTGGAAAAGGAACACATCCTTTATCCCCGGGCCATTGAGCTCTACTTAAACGGCCGTCTGCAAATCGATGGCCGTCATGTAAAGATAAAGAACTGCTGATGTATGGCAGGCAAAAAAATTAAAGAAAAGGTGGAGATTGTAATGAAAATCAAACGTGCTCTGATCAGTGTTTCGGACAAGACCGGTGTTGTTGAGCTGGCCAAGAAGCTCCATGCCGCAGGCATAGAAATCGTTTCGACGGGTGGGACGATGAAGGCAATCAAGGATGCTGGCGTTCCCGTCATGTATGTGAGCGATGTTACTGGTTTCCCGGAGATCATGGACGGGCGGGTAAAGACCCTGAATCCTTATATTCACGGCGGCATTCTGGCTGTACGGGATAATCCGGCCCATGTACAGGCCATGAAGGAACATAAAATCACGCCCATCGACATGGTAGTGGTCAATCTCTATCCCTTCAAGCAGACCATTGAGAAGCCGAATGTCACCCTGGCTGAGGCTATCGAGAACATCGATATCGGCGGGCCCGCCATGATCCGTGCCGCGGCCAAGAACTTCAAGTTCGTTACCGTGGTGACCAATCCTTCCCGTTATGATGAGATTGCAGCCAGCATTGCCAAGGATGGCTGCGTCCATGGGATGCTGCGCATGGAACTGGCCCAGGAGGCTTTTTCCCATACGGCGAAATACGATGACTGCATCCAGAACTATCTGCAGGAACAAATCAATAAATAAGCGGGGTTAGGTATGAATATTTTAGTAATCGGCGGTGGCGGCCGTGAGCATGCGCTGGCCTGGAAGCTCCATCAGAGCTCCAAGGCGGAGAAGCTCTATGCGATTCCGGGAAATCCGGGTATGGCTGCTATTGCGGAATGTGTGTCGGAAATTTCCATTGGAGATAACGCTGCACTGGTGAATTTTGCTTTGGAAAAGAAAATCGGCCTGGTGGTGGTAGGACCGGAGGTACCCTTGACCAATGGGGTGGTAGATGCCATGAGCCGTGCCGGCATCAAGGCTTTCGGCCCCACGAAGCTGGCGGCTGAGATCGAGGGCTCCAAGGCCTTCTGCAAGGACCTCATGAAGAAATACGGGATTCCGACAGCTAAGTATCAGGTGTTCACTGAGGCCGGGGCGGCCAGGGAATACATCAAAAAAGAGGGCGCTCCCATTGTGATCAAGGCCGACGGTCTGGCTGCCGGCAAGGGCGTCATTGTGGCGGAGACGGAAGCCCAGGCACTGGCCGCTGTGGATGAAATCATGTGCGACAAGGCCTTTGGCAGTGCCGGCAGCCGGGTGGTCATAGAGGAGTGCCTGGTGGGCGAGGAAGCATCGCTGCTGACCTTCACCGATGGGGAGACCATCGTTCCCATGGTTTCTTCCCAGGATCACAAGCGGGCCTATGATGGGGACAAGGGGCCGAATACCGGCGGCATGGGTACCTATGCTCCGGCTCCGGTGGCAACGCCGGAGATCGTGGCTCAGGCCCAGCGGGAAATCCTGGATCCGGTCATTGCGGCCATGCGCCAGGAGGGACGCACCTATAAAGGGTGTCTCTACGCCGGTCTCATGATTACGGCTGAAGGGCCGAAGGTCATTGAATTCAATGCCCGTTTCGGCGATCCGGAGACTCAGGTGGTACTGCCGCTGCTGGAAAGCGATCTGGTGGATATCATGATCGCCTGTGTGGACGGCACACTGAAGGACCTGGATATCCAATGGAGCCAGGGAGCCGCAGTCTGTGTTGTCATGGCGGCGGGCGGCTATCCGAAATCCTATGCCAAGGGTGATGCGATCACTGGACTGGAAGCTGCGGCGGACCGCGGCGCGGTGGTATTCCATGCGGGCACAGCCCAAAAGGAAGGCCGTATCGTCACCAACGGAGGCCGGGTGCTGGGCGTAGTGGCCAAGGGCGGTAACATCCGCTCGGCGGTGGACAAGGCCTATGCCGGAGTCCGGGAAATCCATTTTTCCGGGGCCGAATACCGCAAGGACATCGCCCATCGGGCACTGGAACGGCTGGAAAAATAAAGGACATAAAAAAACGGCATCCGCGGATGCCGTTTTTTTTATGTCCTTTATTTGGGATTGTATTCCACAATCTTGATGTCCTTCTGCTGGTTGAGGTCGATGATCTCATCCTGGCTGATGCTCACCAGAGGCAGGGATGAGAAATCATCCGCATAGCGGACGATGGTGCCCCGCTTGCCGTTATTCAGCACCACAGTGGAGCCGAGGAACACATCCTTGATATGCTTGAGCATGGCCACGCATATTTCCGCATCCAGCCGGGACGCGTACATATCCTCCGTGATGCGGGCGATGGCAGTGAAGGGAGTCTGTTTAATCCGGCCCTCCCGCTCCGTGGTGATATTATCGTAGATGTCCGCAATAGCTATGATCCGGGCGTATTTATGGATGTCCTTTCCACTGGAGTTGAAAGGGAAGCCGCTGCCGTCCATGCGCTCATGATGCTGCAGCGCTGCCAGGCGCACTCCTTCCGAGATATCCGGTTTAGCGCTCAGGATATGATGCCCGTCCAGGGTGTGCTTCATGTAGTCATCCAGATCCTTACCCCGGAGATTTTCCACCTGTTTGCTCAGCAGCCGTTCGGAAAAATGGGTTTTGCCTATATCATGCAGGAAGCCGGCCAGGATCAGATCCCGGGTCTCCTCCTTTGGCAGCTGCAGCCATTTGGCGATGACACCTGCCAGAATGGATACCCGCAGGGAGTGATTGTACACATCGCTGGCCAGATGATTCAGCTCATACAGATAGTCCACCACACCGCTTTCCTTCACCATGGGGACCAGGGAATGATCCACCAGGGTATCGGTTTTTTCCATGGGTACATTGCCGTCCTTGGCGGCTATGTCAAAAATTTCTGTGGCGGTGTGCACCACATCATGGTATTTTGTCACAAAGGCATTGCTGCGGCTGAACATGGCCTGGACATTTTGATAGCTGGCGCTCAGATCGTATTCGTCCTTGATATATACCAGCGGGATGTTCAAGAATTCGAGCCGGGTGATGTGGGCTTTGGTCAACAGGGTGTTTTCTGACAGGATCACAACCATATCATTATTGATGATTGTACGAGCCAGCACCATACCCGGCTTTAATTCTTCGACAGTAAGCGATTTCACAATAAATCCCCCTTTATGGATGAATAGAGAAGCACTCTATATCTTTATCATAATTCCTTAAAGAATAATTCTCTAAATTTTTGTAAATTCCTACTGGGAAAAAGAAAATATGTGCAATAGACCTATTGGAATGAGGAAAAATTATCCCGGAAAAAATTCTGTGCGGGTAAGAAAAAGGGCGTTTGAAGGTGCATGGCGGAGAAAAAAGAAAATAACCTTTAAAAGAGCAATAGTTTAATGGTTTCGCAATTTAATAAACTAAAGTATAATCGTTACATGGTTACAAACAAAAGGGTATCCTGAGGGATGCGAAAGAGATGGAGAGGATTTCAATGAAGAAAATCATAGCAATCTGCCTGATGGCAATCATGGCAGCGGCGGTATTCACCGGCTGCGGTTCCGATACCGCCAAGAAGGATTCTGCTCCTGCCAAGAAAATCGTAGTGGGGCTGGATGATAATTATCCGCCTATGGGTTTCAAGGACGAAAAGAATGAGATCACCGGCTTTGATGTGGATCTTGCCAAGGAGGCCTCCAAACGCCTGGGCCGCGAGGTGGAATTCAAGGCTATCGACTGGGCCAGCAAAGAGGCTGAGCTCAAGAGCAGCCGGGTGGATGTACTCTGGAACGGTCTGGATATCACGGAGAAGCGCAAGGAGAACATGCTGTTCAGCGATCCCTACATGGATAATAAGCAGATCATTTTCGTGAAGAAGGGGACTGCAGGCATCAAATCCGAGGCTGATCTGGCCGGCAAGACGGTAGGTACTCAGAGCGGCGGTACGGCTGAGGAATACATTGATGGGAATGCAGCTTTTAAGAACAGCATGAAGGAAGTCAAAAAGTATTCCGACTATATTTCCGCCTTCATGGATCTGGAAAACGGCCGGCTGGATGCTATTGTAGCGGATGAGATCACGGGCCGCTATTATATGAGCAAGCACCCGGACAGCATCGAGGCTGTAGATGTGGCTGTCGGTCCGGTCAGCACCTTTGGCATTGGCTTCCGCAAGGATGACCAGGCGCTGCGGGATGAAGTGCAGAAGGTACTGGATGAAATGAAGAAGGATGGGACCATGGCCAAGATTTCTGAGAAATGGTTCGGCAAGGATATCACCAAGAAATAAGCAGCTGACAATGTACCCGGCGGGGGTCTCTCCGTCGGGTACATTTTTTTCTTTTCTTTTTTCTCTGTATGGGGTACAATATAGCTTATTAGTGCTTTGCCGCTTTTGCTCGTTAAAGAAGGAGAGAATTTTATGGAAAAACTCATGGGGACAGTCCTTTTGATGCTGGATGGTACCCAGATTACGCTGCAGATTTTTTGTGTGACACTGGCCATGGCCCTTCCCCTGGGACTGCTGGCGGCTTTGGCCCGCATATCGAAGCTGCGGCCATTGAGCCTGCTCATGGAGCTTTATATCTGGATCATGCGGGGAACACCGTTGATGCTCCAGCTGCTGTTCGTGTATTTTGCTCTGCCTATGATCGGCATCCGGCTGCCGGATATCGCTGCGGCGCTGCTGGCCTTTACGCTGAACTATGCGGCCTATTTCGCGGAAATCTTCCGGGCGGGGATCCAGTCCATTCCCCGGGGACAGTATGAAGCGGCCAAGACTCTGGGGATGAGTTATTCCCAGACCATGCGGCGCATCATCATACCCCAGATGATCCGGCACGTGCTGCCGCCGATCAGCAATGAGACCATCAATCTGGTAAAGGATACTTCCTTGATTTATATTTTGGCCATGAACGATCTGCTGCGGGTAGCCCGTACTATTGTGCAGCGTGAATTCGATATGACGCCCTTTGTGGTGGCGGGGGTATTTTATCTGGCTATGACCTTCGTACTCACCTGGATCTTTAAGAAGCTGGAGGCGCATTATGCAAAATATGATAAATGATGAAGACATGATGCTGCGGATGCATCAGATCCATAAACGGTTCGGTTCCCTGGAGGTGCTGAAGGGCATCGATATGGAGGTGCGCCGCGGAGAGGTGCTGGCGGTCATCGGCCCCAGCGGCTCAGGAAAAAGCACTATGCTGCGCTGCCTGAACCGGCTGGAAACCATCGACCAGGGTTCTATTGAAATCAAGGGGGAATTCCTGGCCGTGCAGAATGAGCAGGGCTATTCGGAGTATGCTTCAGCGGCAAAATGCCGGGAGCTGCTGTCCTGTATGGGCATGGTGTTCCAGCAGTTCAATCTTTTTCCCCATATGACAGTGCTGCAGAATCTTCTGGAGGCCCCGGTGCAGGTGAAGAAACGTTCCCGGGATGAGGTGCTGCCAGAGGCCGAGGAGCTTTTGCGCAAGGTGGGCCTTTTTGATAAACGGGATGCCTATCCCTCCCGGCTGTCCGGCGGGCAGCAGCAGCGGGTGGCTATCGCCCGGGCGCTGGCCATGCAGCCGGATATCATGCTCTTCGATGAGCCTACCTCGGCTCTGGATCCGGAGCTGACCGGTGAGGTGCTGAAGACCATGCGGGAGCTGGCCGCCGAGCATATGACCATGGTGGTGGTGACCCACGAGATGGCCTTTGCCCGGGAGGCGGCTCAGCGGGTGATCTTCATGGCCGATGGCAGCATTGTGGAAGAAGGGGAACCGGTAGAATTTTTCCAGCATCCGAAGGAAGAACGTACCCAGGCCTTTTTACAGAATATGCTCTAAAAATCTTGAGACTTGCAATTTCCTTTTTTTCAGTGGATAATAAGAGGAAAGAGAAGTTTTAGCTATTTTTGGAGGAATTCGATGATTCGTTTTTTCATGATGTTCCTGATGGTTTTGATGGCGCTGGGAATTCCCTTTACGGCCCAGGCGGCTGCTTTTGGCCAGCGGGCGGCGAATATGGCGGAGATCAAGGCCATTCGCGTGAGCAGCACTGCTGATAAGGTACGGCTGGTGGTGGATGCCACGAAGGAAGTGGATTATGAGACCGTGGTGCTGTCCAAGCCCGGGCGGGTTGTGGTGAACCTGACCGGTGCCTGGCTGAGCCCCGCAGTGAAGAAGAATATGGATCTGGGCAGCCGCTTCGCCGGCAAAGTACGGGTGGCCCAGTTCAATCCGAATACGGTCCGCATCGTGGTGGAGACCAGTGTGGGCCGCAATAATTATGAAGTTTTTTCTCTAAAGGGCGGTGAGTCGCCCTATCGGGTGGTCATGGATTTCGGGAACCTGAGCAAGGGATCTTCCGGTGCAGCTATAAAATTCCCCACGGGGCATGGGAATGATGCTCCGGCGGATAAGCCGACGAAGCCGGCGGGAAAAACTGACACCAAGCCGGGGACCGGCGGCCAGGCCTCTAGCGGGTCTTCTGGTGCGGGAATCGTCATACCGCCGGTGATCAAGCGGGAGCCGTTCTTTTCCCCAGGCCTGTCCGGCAAGAAGATTGCGCTGGATGCGGGGCATGGCGGCAACGATGCGGGAGCCGTCGGGCCTACCGGGGTAATGGAAAAAAGCATTACGCTGCGGGTGGCGAAAGCGGTCCAGCAGCTGCTCACGGCGGCGGGGGCGCAGGTGCTTATGACCCGTACAACAGATACAGAGGTCTCGGCCAAGCATGCACTGGCTTCCGATGTGGAGGAACTGCAGGCCCGCTGTGATGTGGCCAACGATGAGGATGCGGATATTTTCCTGAGCATCCATATGGATTCCTTTGCCGGCGGCGATGCCAAGGGAACCACCGGGTATTATTACGGTGAGGGAACCTCATCAGGCCAGCGGCTGGCGAATCGGGTGCATCTCGCAGTGGCTGCGGCACTGGGCATCCAGGACCGGGGCACAAAGAGCTGCAATTTCTATGTGGTCAAGCATACGGTTATGCCGGCTGCGCTCATCGAGGTAGCCTTTGTCTCCAATCCTGAGGAAGAGAAGCTTATGAACTCGGAAGCGGGTGTGAAAAAGGCAGCCCAGGGCATTGTGGATGGTTTGCAGAAATTTTTCGGCAGCTGATTCTGCCTTGACGGATAACAGCTGTCTGTATTAGAATAGTTGGAGAATCATAAGCCTTATCCGGATGTTTTGCGGGTAAGGCTTTCGTAGTGAAGTGAGGATGGGGAAAAGATGGATGATGTAAAGAATAGTGCGGCACCGGATCTGGATGCTATGCTGGAGGAAGAAAAGCAGCAGCGCCACAGTCAGCTCATGCGCCGCAGGGTGCCGGAGGAACAGACGCTGTCCGCGGCTTTGATGGCCATGACGAAGCAGGAGCTGGATGATATAAGGTATAATCTCTGCGTGAAGGGCGCCAGCTCTTTGAAAAAGGCAGAGTTGGCGGAAAAGCTGGTGGCGGAGATTATTCTCTTTTCCCATCGCTGGTTTGTTTCCATGCTGGAGGAGCAGTATGAGATGTTTTCCTATCTCTGCCAGCATGGCGGTATCACCACGGAATTCAAGCAGGATGATGCCAGGCTGGATTATCTCCGGGGTATTGGACTGCTGGCCTGCGGCGCGCTGGATGGCAGGCTGGCCTGGTATATGCCGAAGGAAATACAGGCCGAATTCAGGAAGCTGGACAGCGCGGCTTTGAAAAAAGCTGCAGCGGCGAATTCGGAGATGCTGCGGTTGGCTGGCGGCATGGTTTTCTATTATGGGGTGCTGGACTACGATCAGCTTTTTGCCCGGGTGAACACTTTGCTGGATCCGTCGGATCGCATGGAATTTTTTGATTTTCTGGGTGTCATGCTGAATGGCGGCTGCTGGTACAGCCATCTGGTGACTACGGAGCATGGTCTGCACTATTATACGGTGCTCCATGCAGAGGCACTGGAAAATGAGCAGCGCCAGCGGGAACAGCTGGATTATGCGGCCTTTTCCTACGACCGGCTCTATGAGGCCGGCGAGGAAAACTATATTGAAGCTACCCCGGAGTATAAACAGCTGGCGCAGTTTTTCATGAAAAAGCATGATCGTGATGTGCTGCAGGCAGCGGATATTGTGGGTGAGATCACCATCATACTGCAGAACGGCAGCGGCATGCAGGAGGTCGTGGAATATCTGGAATCCCAGCAGCTGCTGCAGGATGAGGCTCTGGCATCGGAGCTCACACCGCTGCTCATCGCCTACAACAATACGCTGCCGCTCTGGTCCCTGAAGGGGCATACCCCGGGGGAACTGATGGATCCGGACAGTGCACGGGCTGCGCAGGCCCCGGTGGTGCAGCATGAAGCCCATAAGCCCAAGGTGGGACGCAATGATCCCTGTCCCTGCGGCAGCGGGAAAAAATATAAAAAATGCTGCTATAATAAGGATTGGCTTGGTGAGTAAATGGGAGGCGGCTGCGCAGGCGGCCCCCTCTTTTTATTTTTATAATAGGGAGGAACTATGCAACAGACCTTTACTTATAAGCAAAAGGCACGGGAAATGCTCATCGTTTTGGTGCCGATCTTCATTACCCAGCTGGCACTGATGTCCACAGGTTTTTTTGATACCATTATGGCCGGGCATGTAAGCGAACAGGATCTGGCTGGAGTCGCCGTGGGGGTCAATCTTTTTTTCCCCTTCTGGGGCAGCTGCCTGGGGATTATTTCCGGACTTACGCCGGTGGTGGCTGCGCTTTATGGGGGCTGCAGGCATGAAAAGATCACCTTCATCATCCGGCAGGGCTTTTATTGGGCCCTGGGACTGGCGGGGGCCTTCATATTGTTGGGGGCACTGGCGCTTCCCTGCCTGCTGCCTTTATTGAATCTGGAACCACGGGTGGAGTACGTGGTCAAATATTATTTACTGGCTATGGCCAGCGGAGTAGTTCCCATTTTTCTGGCTGGTGTATTGCGCAATTTCATTGATGCACTGGGCGCGACTCGCATAACGATGGTCATTACGGTGGTAACGGTACCCATCAATATAGGGCTCAATTACATTTTCATCTATGGCGCTTTCGGAGTACCGGCACTGGGCGGTATTGGTGCCGGGGTGGGGACAGCTATTGCCTTTTATATCAATCTGCTGCTGAATGTGCTGGTGGTGAGCCGGCTGAAACCCTTTCGGGATTATCATGTGCTGCAGGGCCTGGCTCGTCCATCGCTGCGGGAATGGAAAAAACAGCTGTCGGTCGGGATTCCCATCGGCTGTACCATGTTCTGTGAACAAAGCATTTTTGGTGCGGTGGGGCTTTTTATGACGGTATACGGAACGTCGGTGGTAGCCGCGCATCAAGCGGCTTTGAATTTTACCACCATGGTCTATATGATACCCATGAGCGTGAGCATGGCGCTGACGATTTTGGTCGGCTATGAACTGGGGGCAGGACGTCAGCCGGATGCCCGCCGCTACAACCGGCTGGGGCGGGGGATATCCATGGCTTTTGCGGCCGGCCTGGCAGCGCTGCTGGTGAATTTCCGCGGGGTTATTGCCAGCCTTTATACAAATGATGCGGCGGTACAGGAACTCATTATGGTATTTCTGCTTTATGCCATTGGCATGCAGCTCGCTGATGGCTTCAATGCTCCGCTGCAGGGAACGCTGCGCGGTTATAAGGATGTGCGGGCCACTTTTTTTCTGGCGGTACTGTCTTTCTGGATTCTGGGATTGCCGGCGGGCTGGCTGCTGGCTCATTACACTTCCGCGGGACCTTATGGCTATTGGATCGGCCTGATTGTGGGAATCCTTATGGGCGGTATCATGCTGACGCTCCGGCTCCATGTGGTGGAAAAACGATATGCCTTGTCTGATACAGCCTCCACAAAATAACCAGGGAAATCACTTGTCGGCATTTCCATCTGCAGTGTTGTCATCAATCGCTATAGCTATGACCTATTCACCCACCTTGCGATTGAAAAAATACTTGCATTTTATCTTGATATACCATATAATATTTATTGTTGGTGCTACGGCACCAGTATGATTCCTCGATAGCTCAGTTGGTAGAGCACCTGACTGTTAATCAGGCTGTCACTGGTTCGAGTCCAGTTCGAGGAGCCAGATGGCGCGTTGGTCAAGCGGTTAAGACACCGCCCTTTCACGGCGGCTTCATGGGTTCGAATCCCATACGCGTCACCATTTTGTATAAAGAGGGAATTCCCTTTTCCATATCGGGCGATTAGCTCAGCTGGGAGAGCGCCTGCCTTACAAGCAGGATGTCAGCAGTTCGATCCTGTTATCGCCCACCAATTCGTTTTTTAGACCATTCGATGAGAATGGTCTTTTTTGTGGCTGCATAGAGGAAGATCCGTTTCCAAACTTCTCCAGCAGTCACTATCACTTGGCGTAAAAATTTATTGCCTTTTAGTACAATATTTGATAAAGTCCACTTTTTGTTTGCTTTTTTCTTCCAGCTTATATACAATGAAGAGTAGTAAAATAAAAATGGTTGGTGATAAAATGAATACGGAAGAACGGCGCCAGCATATTCTGGAACGTTTGAAGGAGACCAAAAAACCTTTGACGGGTACGGCCCTGTCTAAGGAATTCGCAGTGAGCCGGCAGATTATTGTGGGGGATATCAGCATACTCCGGGCTCTGGGTACAAATGTCTATGCTACGCCGCGAGGCTATATTATTCCCGAAGAAAGCCGGGGAAAGCAGGGACTTATGGCCACGCTTACCTGCAGGCATACCCAGCAGGATATGCTGAAGGAGCTCAATGTGATCGTGGATAATGGAGGCTTTGTACGGGATGTGATCGTAGAGCACCCGCTTTACGGGGAAATCCGGGCGGATCTCATGCTGGGAGCCCGGCACGATGTGGCGGCCTTCGGGGAGCGGATGGCTAAATGCCAGGCCAATCCTTTGTCCCTCGTTACCGGCGGTGTACATCTGCATACTATTGAGGTTCCGGATCCTGCGGCGCTGGGACGCATCCGCAGGGAACTCCAGCAGGCGGGGATTCTTATAGAAGATTTAAAATAGTTTTTCGTCACCGGGGAGGGGTTTGCCATGGAATATGTGGGAATGCCGATTTTACAGGTGCTGCTTATTACCATCATCTTTTTATCGGTGCTGGTGGAGATCAAGACCGGCGGCATGGGAGCAGGAATTTTGCTGGGTGTGGTGGCTGCGGGGGTGTTTTTTGGCAGTCAGTACGTAAAGGGTCTGGTGAGCATGTTCCATATCGCGCTGTTTTTAGGCGGCGTACTCTGCATTGTTGTGGAGATGCTGATGCCTACGGTGGGGCTGCTGGCTGGTGCCGGCGTAGCGGCTATGCTGTACAGTATGGTGCTGGCCATGGGCGGCAATGTGGATGCCATGTATGCCATGCTGGCAGCTTTTTTGCTGGCGGTGGTCATTTTTGCGTTCATTGTAAAAAAGCTTCCCTCCAGCAAGCTGTGGAAAAAGGTGGTACTCAGCGACAAGTCCACTGCGGACCGGGGCTATGTGAGTGCCCAGGACCGGCCGGAGCTGCTGGGGCGCACAGGGACTGTCATTACTGAGCTGCGCCCATCGGGGACCATACTGCTGAATGGAGTTCCGGTGGATGTGGTGTCGGAGGGGGCATTCATTCCCAAGGGGACACTGGTCCGGGTTGCAGCCGTACAGGGAAGCCGGGTAGTCGTTCGTCGGGTAGAGTGAGTTCTGTTGTTTTGAATGGAGGGTATTTATATGGCATCGTTGATAGGTTCAGGATTTTTTCTGGTCATAATCATTGCGGCGGTCATGATCTTTTTGCATTTTGTGCCGCTGGGGCTTTGGATCTCAGCTATGGCCGCCAATGTATCTGTGAGCATCGTTACCCTGGTGGGGATGCGCATGCGCCGGGTGCCGCCCCAGAAGATCGTATTGCCCCTGATCAAGGCCAATAAGGCGGGGCTGGATGTATCCGTCAATCAGCTGGAGGCTCATTATCTGGCCGGCGGCAATGTGGACAAGGTGGTGGACGCACTCATCGCTGCCCATCGGGCTTCTATTCCGCTTCCCTTTGAGCGGTCCGCAGCCATCGATCTGGCCGGCCGTGATGTACTGCAGGCTGTACAGATGAGCGTCAATCCGAAGGTCATTGAGACGCCGATCGTTTCCGCTGTGGCGAAAAATGGTATCGAGCTGAAGATCAAAGCCCGGGTAACTGTACGGGCGAATATCGACCGTCTGGTGGGCGGCGCTGGTGAGCCGACAATCATCGCCAGAGTGGGCGAGGGCATTGTCACTACCGTGGGCTCTTCGGATAAGCACACCGATGTGCTGGCGAATCCGGATGATATTTCCAAGACGGTGCTGGGGAAGGGCCTGGATGCAGGCACGGCCTTTGAAATCCTTTCCATTGATATCGCCGATGTGGATGTTGGCCGCAATATCGGCGCTGAACTGCTCACCGACCAGGCGGAGGCTGACAAGCGCATTGCCCAGGCCAAGGCAGAGGAGCGCCGGGCCATGGCTGTGGCCAAGGAGCAGGAAATGAAGGCCTATACCCAGGAGATGGAGGCCAAGGTAGTGGAAGCACAGTCCGAGGTGCCCCATGCTATGGCCGACGCTTTGCGTGAAGGCAAGCTGGGGGTCATGGACTATTACAACCTGAATAATATCAAGGCAGATACGGATATGCGTGACGCAATCAGCCGTACCGGGGCTGACAGCAATCAGCTCCAGCCGCCTTCGGTGAAATAAAATGCTGGATATACTGCTGACTATCATATTGGTACTGCTGTTCATTGCGGTAATGAATAAGCTGGATACCAAGAAGCCGCCGGCTAAGCCGATGCCCAGGGGGTCTTCCGAGCTGCCGCCGCCGATGCCCGGGCCTTGGGCGACAGATCGGCCGGAAAAGCCGCAGCAGCCGGCTTTTGAGATTCCACCCATTCAAGGGGCACCCCGGGAGGGCAGCGAGGTTTATCGGGAGCCGGGAACCGTGCAGGCTGAGATGCAGGAGCAGCAGCAACGGGACCGGCTGGAAAGGCAGCGGGACCGGGCGTACATTCAGGAACAGCGGGCTTTGGAAGCCCGGGAGCGGACAAGAGAGCGGGAAGCCTATGAGGCTCAGGCCCACTTGAAAAAAATTCAGCCGCTGCCGGTGCCAAGGCTCAATACGCCTGCCGTGCAGGCTGAGGCCCTGCGCCAGGCCGTGATTTACGCGGAGGTGCTGGGGGCTCCTAAAGCATTGAAAAATACCAGGTGGCATCGCTGAGACCGTTGCCATTGCGCTGCAGCCGAAAGGCTGCAGTTTTTTTTATGCAATAATTTGTATGTTTATTGAATAATATATGTATTACTTTTGATGGATAAACATCTGGATTGTAGGTATTTTTATTTACAAAAAGCTTATTGAATGGTACTATATAAGAAATAAGACTATTTTGATATTTATTTAATATGCACAGTTTTGCATAAATATAAAGGAGGGGCGGATATGGTTCAGGTAAAGTCTATGAAAACCCGGCTCATTGTCATGATTGTAGGGGTTTCAGTGCTTACTACGTTGGCGGTAGGTGGTTTCTTCATTTATAATATTTTGCAGGATGACAAGATACAACTGCAAAATTATCGTCTGGATCAGGAACGGGCCGTAGAAGACAGGCTGCGGGCGGAGACGGAGCTGGCAATCAGTGTTATCAATGAAACCTATAAGAAACAGCAGGCGGGGATTTTAACTGAAGAACAGGCGAAAAAGGAAGCTGCAGCGCAGGTCAGGGATATGAAATATAACGATGGGAAAGGATATTTCTGGATCGATACCTATGAGGGCGTGAATGTAGCGCTGCTTGGGCGTAGTGAAACAGAGGGGAAGTCGCGCATCGATGCAGTAGACTCCAATGGGCGTTATTTCATCAAGGAAATGATCGCCAATGGGCGTCAGGCTGGAGGTGGATTCACCGATTTATTATTCGCCAAACCAGGAGAAACCACTCCTTTGCCAAAACGCAATTATACAGCTGCCTTTGAACCCTATCATTGGGTTCTGGGAACAGGGGTATGGATTGATGAGATCGATGCTCTGGTGGCTGAGCGCCAGGCAGCATCGGCAGCGTCGCTTCGCTCCAGCATCCTGCAGGCATTGGGCTGTATGGCTGTCCTGCTGCTGCTGTTCAGCCTGCTGGCAGTCTATATGGCCAAACGAATAGCCACTCCCATCCAACTGGTAACCGAGCGGATGGCAGCCATGTCCAAGGGGGATTTTCGGTCAGCTGCAAATCAGGCGGAATTCACCGCCCTGCTGCAGCGCAGTGATGAACTGGGGGTTATGGGGCAGGCTGTACAAGATATGCAGGAAAACATTCGTCAGCTCATGAAGCAGATCATGGATGCGGCGGAGTACGTGGCTTCTGCTTCGGAGGAATTGACTTCCAGCGCGGATCAATCCGCGCAGGTCAGTGGCCAGATCGCGAATTCTATCGTAAGTGTGGCCGGTTCCTGTAATGAGCAGTTCACATCGGTGGAAAATGCCAGTGAGGATACCCATCAGCTGGCGGCACATATGGAAAATTTCCGCGAGGTCATCCATACTTCCAATGAAAAGGTACGGGCGGCAAGCCAGGCTGCCACTGCCGGTAATACTGAAATCGATACGGCAGTAGGCGGGATGCAGAGCATTGAAACTGCAGTGCAGGAGTCGGCTGGGGTCATTGCCGGTCTAGGGGAGGAATCCAAGCGGATCGGTACCATCGTGGATACCATTGCGGAAATTGCAGCCCAGACCAATCTGCTGGCACTGAATGCGGCCATTGAGGCTGCGCGGGCTGGTGAGCATGGCCGCGGTTTCTCCGTGGTGGCTGATGAGGTGCGCAAGCTGGCGGAGGAATCCCAGGCAGCTGCCGGCGAGATCGCGGAAATTATAGGCTCGATCCAGCAGGAGGCGCAAAAAGCGGTGGTTTCCATGCAGAAGGGCATGGAGCAGGTTAAGGGAGGCAGTCAGGCAGTAAGCCGGGCGGGCAGTACCTTCCGCGATATTGTGGGCATGGTGGATCAGGTGGAGACAGGAGCCCATCAGATGGCGGACATCGTTGGCGGGCTGGTGCAGGGCGCTGGCCGGATCACTGACGCTATTGAGAAAATCGATTCCATGAGCCGCAGGGTATCTTCGGAGGCAGAGTCTGTATCCGCTGCTACAGAGGAGGAGACGGCCTCCATGCACGAGATCGCTGATGCCAGCCGCAAGCTGGCGGATATGGCCCAGCAGCTGCAGAATGCGGTGGCGCGTTTCCGGATCTGAGTGCGTTCACAGGAAAAATAAAAACAGCGCAAAACATGAAAGAGATGTTTTGCGCTGCATTTTTGTTTTTGCGGCTCATTTGCGGCCAAAGGCAAAGATCTTCACCATGAGGAAGGTGACGGGAATGCCCAGGATGGCTGCCAGCAGATAGCTCACGATGGGCGGGAATCCCAGCATATTGTAAAAGATCAGTACGATGAGATTCTGGATGATGTAGTTTGGCAGATAGGATATGAAAAATTTCATATATCGGGTCAGGGTGAGATTTTCTTTGAAAATAATACGGCTGTTCATCCAATAGGCAATGATATTGCCTATGATATAGCCGATGTTGAAGTTCAGATTATTGTAAGGGCTCAGGAAGGAACAGAGCCAGGCCAGGAATACACCGTTGAAGGTATTGATGCAGCCGATGACCAGAAAGAGAAAAAACTCCCGGGTCAGGAAATGATGTTTGATTTGTTCTTTGATTTGCAAGCGCAAGGCTCCCTTCATGTACACTGTACAGTACAGCGTGCACGAAATACCTGGGCGAATTACTTGTCTGAATTTCCATCTGCCGCGTTGTCGTCGATCTGCATAGCCGCCGCTATGCATCACTCCTCCGCCTTGCAGCTGAAAATTCATCCTGCGTACTTCTGTCCAGTTATTTTGTGTACACTGTACTACTGATGGTATTATCCCCGCATTTGCGGGGTTTGTCAAATTTTTTCCGGTAATGCGTTTCGAAAATCGGGAAATGGCGTTATAATTAAAAGCAGTGTTTGTGTACATTTTGAAAAGAGAAGTGGATAAATGATGAAACTCGTATCGATTGTTGTACCTGTCTATAATGAAGAAGATAATATCCGCCATTTTTACGGGGCTGTTTGCGAAAATATGGCTGCTCTTGATTATGATTTTGAATTGATTTTTGTGGATGATGGTTCCAAGGATCGCAGCCGGGCCATTCTGCGGGAGCTGGAGCAAAAGGACAGCCGGGTGCAGCCTATTTTCCTGGCCAGGAATTTCGGGCATCAGCTGGCACTTACCTGTGGATTGGATCATGCGGATGGAGATGCCGTGGTGACCATGGATGGGGACATGCAGCATCCGCCGGAGCTTATTCCGGTGCTGCTGGAAAAGTGGGAGGCCGGTTATGAAGTAGTCCAGACGATCCGGAAAACTACGGAGGGCGTGTCAGCGGTGAAAAAGCTGACCTCTTTTTACTACTATAAGCTGCTGAATATGCTTTCCAGCGTCCATATACAGGAAGGCGGCTCGGATTTCCGCCTCATGGATCGCATCGTAGTCCAGGCCTTCCGCCGTTATCGGGAACATGCCCGGTTCATCCGCGGCATGGTGGGAGCCATGGGCTACCGGCAGATCCAGCTGGAATTTGTGGCTCCCAAGCGTTTTGCCGGAGTATCCAAGTTTTCTCCGCGCAAAATGATGAATTTTGCACTGGACGGCATTCTGGCCTATTCCACATTGCCGCTGCGCTTTGGGCTTTATGGCGGGCTGCTTTGCGGCGGGCTGAGCATACTGCTCTTTTTGCATGTGCTTTTCACCAAGTACATTGCCAACGATGCAGTGCCCGGCTGGGCTACGATTACAGGCTGCATCCTGTTTTTTGGCGGCGTGCAGCTGGCAATCCTGGGGATCATCGGAGAATATATCGGCCGGATCTTTGAAGAGGTCAAAAACCGTCCGCTCTATCTCATTGCCCGGGGCAAGCCCAAGGATGAAGTGACGGAGGAATGACGTTTATGGCTGCGGAGCCAGTCCTTGTCCCTGTCGGACAGCCGGCGGGATTCTATGCCCTTTTGCAGAGCCTTGTTGTAGGTGAAATCATCTAGGGGACAGGACGAACGGAGCCATGCCTTTACCAGGGTCGGTTCTTTGACCAGAAAAACGGAGATGGCCCAGGCAATGGCCATTTGTACATAGTACTGTGCGGTACGATGCTGGCCCAGCAGCTGGAGGATTTCCGGCAGGAAGGGCCGTTCCGCATAGTAATCCAGCAGCATGACCACCGCGAAGCGCTGGGTATAGGGAGCAGGCGAAGCCAGGCATTCCTTCAGGAAGGGCAGCAGAGCCTGCTGATTTTTCCTGGCAGACTTCAGGGAGGCACAGAAGCTGTCACATAGGGACCAATTGTCAATTTTTGGAAGAAAACGCCGGATGTGTTCCTGGAGCTTTTCCAGGGGCATCCGGCTGCCGCCGATTACGAAGCCCTGCAGCATTTTTTCTTCCAGGGTATCATCAGCGGCGGCAGTCAGGTAGGCCGCCAGCTCTTCGGCTGGCAGCTGAAGCAGGCGGCGGGCGAACTGCCGCAGCCTGGGCAGCCGGACACCGAGCATGGGGGTGCCTGGCGGCAGCAGGCGGGCGGCAAAATCCCGGTAGGACGGTTCAGCCAGGGCTTCCAGTTCCTGGTGCAGTTGTTCATTCAAAATCAAGGCAAGTCCTCCTTTCTATGGTTATCATAGCATGACGGGACTATGGCCGCAAAGCTTAAAAAAATGATTCTTTTTAATTATCTGCCCCTGAGGAGGAGAATATTTTGCCGGAAAATTTGCAGAAACAGATCAAAAGGTATATTGTTATCTTTTTAGGATGCCTCATTGGCAGTTTGGGCTTCAACCTGTTCCTGATTCCCCATCATTTGCTGTCCGGAGGAATCAGCGGCATTGCCATCATCATCTATTATATGGCCAGCTGGCCCATTGGTGTACAGCTCATCGTGTATAATCTGCCGATTCTGTATCTTGCCTATCGGGTCTTTGGACGGCTCTATGCCTTTGATACGCTGGTGGGGACCGTGCTTTTCTCCATCGGTATCGATGCTACCAGCTTCGTAGGCCAGTATGAGCTGGTCCATGACGTGATGCTGGCCTCCATTTTCGGCGGTGTATTGGCCGGTATAGGCTTTGGGCTTATTTTCCGCTGCAATGCCAATTCCGGCGGCCTGGATGTGGTAGGCGCCGTGGTGAAAAAATACTATTCCTATGATATGGGGACGGTTATTTTCGTGCTGAATGTGGCTGTAGTGGCCTTGAGCATTGCACTGTTCGGACTGGAAATCGCGCTGTTCACCTTTGTTTCCATCTATGTGACGGCTGAGGTGACCAACAGGGTAGCTGCCGGCTTTAATCGGGAGAAGTCCGTGGTGATTGTTTCCCCGGAATCCGATCGCATTGCTGAGGAAATCATGGCCCGTATTGTCCGGGGCGTCACCTTCATCAAGGGCGAAGGGGGCTTTACGCGGGAAAACAAGAATATCCTTTTTGTGGTGGTGAGCCTTACCCAGGTCAGCAAGGTCAAATTTATTGTAGATGAGCTGGATCCCACGGCATTCATGATCGTATCGGATACCTCCGAGGTCATGGGGCGGGGCTTTACCCTGGAAAATAAGTTCGGTCAGCGGCTTCCGGATGGGACGGCGGCGGGGGCTTCATTTGACAATAATAAAAAATAATAGTATATTAATAGAAAACAATAAGAATCTATAGCCTGGATATTGTTCCTGCCGTTTTATCCGGCAGAGAGAATGACAATTTTGATAATTGTGAAAAGTTTAACAGTTCAGGCGCTGTCTGAAACCGAGGGGGATGTGATGGAAAGCGAACAGTTAAAGGGAACCATTTTTGATATACGGCGCAGCTATTTACCGGAAAAGGATGAAGTGCAGACCGTATTCTGGCTCAAGGGATGCCAGATGTCCTGCATCTGGTGCAATCATCCGGAAGGAATCAATGCGCATACCCATCCGGTCTATATGCCGTATCGTTGTATCCGTTCCTGCACGAACTGCCTGGATCTGGCGGAGCATGGCGGCATCCGTTCCGCTAAGGGCGAAATACAGCTGGATCCGCTGCAGCCGGAAAAGTGGGGAGAGCTTATCGATGCCTGTCCCACGGGGGCATTGGGATGGGATTCCCAGCGGCTCAGCGTACAGGAGGCCATGCGGCTGGTCCTGTCCCAGGGCCGGGAGACGCCGGCGGCCCATATGAAGGTGATGCTGGCCGGGGGAGAACCGTTGCTGCAGGCGGATTTTGCGGCGGAATTCCTGCGTTCCCTGAAGGAAATGGACGTGGAGACTGGCATGGAGACGGCGTTGTTTGTCCCCGTGGAATCCGTGCTGAAGGTGGAGCCCTATCTGGATCATATCTATGCGGATCTCAAATTATTTGACGGGATACAGCATAAAAAATATACGGGAGTGCCCAACGGGCGCATCAAGAAGAACATTCAGCTGCTTTTGGAATCAGCCCGCCGCTCCCATGTGGTGGTGCGTACTTCCCTGATATCCGGGGTCACTGCGGAGACGGAAAATATTGCCGCTATCAGTCGGTATATATCCGGCGTATATGAAAATGTGGCCTATGAATTGCGCAATTACGATCCGCTGAGCCGGGAACGGTATCCGCTGGCGGAGCATCGTGCCTGCTTTGCCAAAAATATGAGGCGGTATACTCCGGAGGAAATTCATGCATTCGCTTTGGTTGCTAAGCAGAACGGGGTACAGCATGTCATCGAGGGAAATTGAATATATAGACAAGGCCAGGAGCTGTTCCTGCAGATGAGGAACAGGCTCCTGGCCATTTTTTATTTTGGAGAAGAGGGCAGTGAAACCTCCTGGAGACGGCCGTCAGCCAGTTCCAGTATACGGTCCAGTCGGACCGAGGCTTCCAGGTCATGAGTGATGACGAGGATGGTACGGTCGGGAAAATTCTGCCGTATCACCTGGAAAATTTTCTGGGCACAGTTCCGGTCCAGTCCGGCGGTGGGCTCGTCCAGCAGCAGCATCGGCGCCTGTCCGGCAAAAGCCAGTGCCAGCAGCAATCGCTGCCGCTGACCTCCGGAGAGCAGACAGCCATCTTCACCCAGCGGCGTATCCAGCCCCTGGGGCAGTGACTGGACGGTGCCGCTCAGCTGAGCCAGCTGCAGGGATGTCCAGATGCATTCCTCAGAGATCGCCGGGTAGAGCCGTTGGAAATTTTCCCGCAGGCTGTCACTGAAGATATAGCCTGCCTGGGAGGCGGAGGAAAAAGCGGCGCGAATCTTTTCTGGAGGCAGATCCTCATAGTTCTTATCCTGCAGGAAAAAATTGCCGCGATCCGGGTCCCAGAGCCGGGTAAGAAGGTGGAAAAGGGTGGTTTTTCCGCTGCCGCTTTCACCTACGATGGCAATCTTTTCTCCCGGGAAAAGGGTGAATTGCAGATCCAGGAAAAGGGGCAAAGCATTTTCATAGGAAAACAGGATATGGCGGCCGCTGAGCAGCCCCTCCGGCTGGCCCGTCACGGGCCGGGATACTCTTTCTGCGGCAGCGGGCGGGATGAGCAGCCGGCCTGCCGCGTTCAGGGCTGCCGGCAGACCCCGCAGGGCGGCTGGCAGCGGCTGGTATTCGGCAAAAATGCTTTGCAGAGCCAGCAGGTATACCGCCAGCTCGATGCCGCTGAGCCTTCCCTGGGCAATCAGGGGAGACAGCAGCCAGAAGATGATGACCCAGGCCACTCCGCAGCAGCACAGGGCACCTGTATCCGCCAGGGCCTCCGGCAGCTGCTCCTGCTGCCGGGTCCGGCTGAGGGTCTGGGCGGCCCGGTCAAGCTTTTGCCGGCTGGTATTCCAGCTGGCATTGCCCTGAAGCTCAGCCAATCCCTGCAGGCTGTCCAGCAAGGTACTGCGGTACCTTTGATCCGCTGCCTGGCTCTGCCGGCGGGAAAAAAAGGCGGAAAGCAGTGACAGGAGGAGCACGGCGCCCCAGGCAGCCAGACAGAGGAGAGCGGCTGTTGGGGAAATGGGCCAGAGCAGCAGCAGGGCCAGCAGCGTCAGCAGCAGGCTGCTGATGGGGGGCAGCAGAATCTTCAGATAGAAGTCCCGCAGATGATCCATGCTGGCGGTAAGGTCGTAGAGGAATTCGCCGGTATCCTTGCCGGCGCGGCGTTCGGGCAGCCGCTGGGCGGCCTGGCTGTAGACATAGCTGCGCAGCCGGGCCAGCTGCTGAAAGACCGTCCGATGGGAAAGCCAGCGGTCCAGATAGCGGAATACTGCCCGGCCAATGCCGCAGGCCCGCACCAGAGTAATGCCCAGGGCCAGCGTATAAAGGGGCGGATGGAGGGCTGCCGAGGCGATGATCCAGGCAGAGGCCCCCAGCAGCAGTATAGCGGAGAGGGCGGAAAGAAGGTTCATGGACAGAGGCAGTAAATAGGCATGCCAGGGCAGCTGGCAGAGGATTCTTCCCAGCAGAACAGTTTTCTTCATTCCTGGACCTCCTTTCCACCATCCAGCAGGATGATCTGATCGGCTATTTTCCGCAGGGCCGGGCGATGGGCTACCATGAGAATGGTGTGATCGCCGCGAAGTTCCCGCAGAGTGTGCAGGATTTGCTGTTCGCTGGCAGCATCCAGTCCCGCGGTGATTTCATCCAGCAGCAGCAGCGACGTCTGGCGGTAAAGCGCCCGGGCAATGCCCAGTCGGCGCCGCTGGCCGCAGCTCATGGACCGGAAGCCGTCTCCCAGCAGGGTATCCATGCCCTGAGGCAGCCTCTGATACCAGGAAGCCAGCCCGGCGGCGCGAAGGGCGCTTTCGGCCTGGCGGTCATCCAGGGAAGGCTCCGGGGACAGGATGATGTTTTCCCGCAGGGAAGCCTGGAAGATATGAGGCTCCTGGGGGACATAGGCAAGGTGGCAGGGCCATTCTGCCGGGGAAAACCGCTGGAAGGGCAGGCTGCTGACCTGGATTTCACCGGCTGCGGGCTGGAGCTGTTTGAGCAGCAGAGCCAGAACCGTGGATTTTCCGGCGCCGCTGGTGCCGGTGAGCAGCGTGATTTTACCGGCGGGAGCATAGAAGGAAAGGCCGCGGAGCACTGTGTCCTGGCGTCCTGGATAGCCGCAATGCACCTGGCAGAACCGGATGTCCGGCGGGATGCGCAGCTGCTGCAGACTGTTCTGGACGGCCGGAGAGCGGTGCTCTTCAGGAGCCAGAAAGTCCAGCAGGCTGCTGGCAGCTGTATGGGCCTGGATTCCCGCATGGAAGGCTGCTCCGCTCTGGCGCAGAGGCTGGTAGAATTCCGGTGCCAGCAGCAGGGCGAAAAAGGCAGTGAAAAAGGACAGCTGTCCGGCCAGCAGCCGCAGTCCGATGCTCACGGCGATGAGGGCGATGGAGAGGGTGGTGATGAGTTCCAGGGCAAAGGCGGATACGAAGGCCAGCTGCAGTACCTGCAGGGAAGCCTGGGAAAAGGCCTGGCTGTCCTGCAGCACGCAGGCCTCCTGGGCCTGGCTGCGGTTGAAGAGCTTCAGCATAGGCAGGCCCCGCAGCAGTTCCGCGAAATGGCTGCTGAGTTTTTGGAGCTGCTGCCACTGCCGCTGGCTTTTTTCCCTGGTGAGCCGGCCGATGAGGTAGAGCAGGAAGGGACCGATGGGAGCTGTCACCAAAAAGACCAGGGCGGTAGCAGGCTCTACCCACAGTGTGACCAGGAGGAAAAAGGGAAGCAGCAGCACTGCCTCCAGTGCCTGGGGCAGGAAATGGCGAAAAAAGTCATCCAGGCCATCCACGCTTTCCAGCGCCAGGCTCAGCAGCCGGCCGCTGGAGGCCAGTGAGGGATCCAGCGGGGAACGGCGGCCGATGGCCTCATGGAGCCGGCGGCGGAAGCCCTCCTGTACGGAAAGGGAAACAGCTCCGGTAATGCGCAGAACCGGCAGCTGCACAAGGCTGCGCAGGACAACGGCAAAAAGCAGTACCACAAACCATGGTACTGCTTTTTCTATCGCCAGCTGGCGGAGGAAGAAACCATCCAGCAGCCAGGCTGTTGCCGCCGCTGCCAGAACCGCTGCGGCTCCGCGGAGGAGCTGCAGCAGGCCCAGGGCAGCAAGGTTTTTTCTATAAGGTTTTAATAGCTGGAGAACAAAGTCTCTATTCATGGATCAATACAACTCCAGATCTTTTCTCGAAAGGCGCTTGCGGAAAATCCAGTAGCTCCATCCCTGGTAGATCAGCACGATGGGTACCAGACAGCCGGCGGCAATGGACATGATAGTGAGCGTGTAGGGAGTGGAGGAGGCATTGTAGATGGTCAGGCTCCATTCCGGCTGCAGGCTGGATACCATGAGCCGGGGAAAGAGCCCGGCAAAGAAGGCCACAGTAGTGCAGGCAATAGCCAATGCGCTGCCGATAAAGGCTGGAATCCCCCGGCGATGGAAGGAAGCCAGGTAAGCGCCTGCAAAGCAGATGGCTGCTCCGAAGAGAAGCCCTGCAGCCAGTGTGCTGCGGAAAAGGTCTGTGAGGGTATAGGTCATGGCGATGCACACCAGGAAGAAGAAGATCGCCAGCGCCCCCACCCGGATGGCCCAGTCACGCATGCGATGAGTCAGGGAACCCTCCACCAGGCGCAGGTTCAAAAAGGCCATGCCATGGAAGAGGAACACCAGCAGGAAGGTGATGCCGCCCACCACTGTATAGGGGGAGAGCAGATCGTAGAAGGTACCCATATAGATCATCTTGTCGCTGATGGGCAGGCCCCGCAGCAGATTGGTGACGGCTACGCCCCAGAGAAAGGCGGGAATCGCGCTGCCCAGGCAGATGGCCCAGTCCCAGAGGCGGCGCCAGGTGTAACTTTCATGCTTGCCCCGCAGTTCCAGACCGGCACCCCGCAGGATCAGCCCCACCAGCATGATGAACAGTGCCAGATAAAAGGTGCTGAACATGGTGGCATAGACATGGGGGAAAGCGGCAAAAAGAGCACCGCCAGCGGTGATCATCCAGACTTCATTGCCATCCCATACCGGGGCAATGGTGTTGATGACCAGGGTACGGTTGTTCTCGCTGGAGCTGATGAAGGGGATAGTCATCCCTACACCATAATCAAAGCCCTCCAGGAAGAAGAAACCGGTGAAGAGTACTGTGATGAGTATGAACCATAAAATATTGAGATCCATTATGCATCCCTCCGATCATTGGCGGCCGGGGTACGGCGGATGAAGCGGACAGCGGCATAAAGTGCGGCTGCCGCCAGTATGAGGTAGATGATGGTAAAGCCCATGAGGGAGATGAATACTTCCCCCGGGGTGAGGTTCGGTGAAAATGCGGCGGCGGTTTTCTGCAGTCCTACAACGATCCAGGGCTGCCGGCCCGCCTCGGTAAGATACCAGCCCAGGCTGTTGGCCAGGAAGGGCAGGGGCAAAGCCAGGATGAGCAGGCGCAGGAACATGCGATGGGCATTCAGCTTCTTTTTCCAGGCCAGCAGTCCTGTCACCAGGGCCAGCAGAAGCATAAGCCCGCCGATGCCGGCCATACCGCGGAAGCTCAGGAAAAGTCCCTGGATATCCGGCTTGTAGTCCCCGGGGCCGTATTGCTGCTCATATTCCTTCTGCAGCTGATGGATTCCCCTGATTTCCCCGGTGGGCTGATTGTAGACCATGAAGGAAAGCAGATAAGGAATATTGATTTCCAGCGGATTGCGTTCGTTCTTCACATCGATGATGGCCATAGCTGCCAGCGGTGCCGGATCGGCACTTTCCCACAGGGCTTCCATGGAAGCCAGCTTCATGGGCTGCATGCGGGCGACCTGCTGCGCCTGGAGATGGCCGCTGCCCATGACGGCAAAGAGACCGGCCAGGGCGTAAATCACCGCATAACGCATACATTTTTCAAAGGCATCCCGGGCAGTGCCGTTCTGCAGAATTTTGTAGGCGCAGACAGCCAGGATCAGCATGCCGCTGGTGACGACGCCGGAAAAGAGCGTATGGGCATACTGCCCGATGGCGTAGGGATTGGTGATCAAAGCAGCAAAATCAGTCATCTCCGCACGACCGTTCCGGACAATGAAGCCTACCGGATGCTGCATGAAGGAATTGGCCACCAGGATCCAGAAAGCGGACAGATTGCTGGCAAAGGCCACAATCCAGATGCAGGCGCAGTGCAGTTTGGGAGAAAGCTTGTCCCAGCCAAAGAGCCAGATGCCCAGGAAAGTGGATTCGAGGAAAAAGGCGGTAAGAGCCTCCAATGCCAGCGGAGCACCAAAAATATCCCCCATGAACCTGGAGTATTCGGACCAGTTCATGCCGAAATGGAATTCCTGCACGATACCGGTTATCACACCCATAGCAAAGTTGATGAGAAAAACCGTGCCGAAAAATTTCACGAGCTGCCGACAGGATTTTTTCCATTCTTCGTGCTTTGTTTGGACATAGCAGGTCTCTAAGAGTGCGATGAAGATTGAAAGACCCAGGGTGAGCGGGACAAAGAGAAAATGATAAATCGTAGTGATGGCAAACTGCCATCGGGATAAGGCGAGTACATCCATGATATCCCTTCCTTTCCAATAAAAATTATTTATTATAGCTTCATTATAAATCAGTAGATTTAGAAACACAACAAGAATTAATGGAAAAGTTTAGGAGTTTAGGGCAAGAAAAAAGACACAGCCGAAACTGTGTCTTTTAAAAGCTTATGCTTCGATTTTACGGACCTCGTAACCTTCTTCCTCAATAGCGCTTTTGATGGCTGCCTCCGGCGCTGTTCCATCAGCTGTGGCCCATTTATCCTCCAGGCTGACCTGGATATTGCTGAGGCCTCCGATGGCCTCCAGAGCTTCCTTTACATGGGCGGCGCAATGCATGCAGCTCATCCCTTCAATAAATACCTTCATATGTTTTTCCTCCTGATTCAAAATTTTGCGGCTTCATAGTCAGAGAACCGGAAGCTGCGCAGCCGCAGCGCATTGGTGAGCACTGAGACGGAGCTGAGGCTCATAGCAGCCGCTGCCAGCATGGGATTCAGCAGCGGACCGCCAAAGATATGCAGTGCTCCCATAGCTACCGGAATACCCAGTACATTGTAGCCAAAGGCCCAGAACAGGTTCTGACGAATGTTGCGCATGGTCCGGCGGCTCAGCCGGATTGCCCGGGATACATCCCGCAGATCGCTGTGCATGAGGACGATATCAGCACTTTCGATGGCAATATCGGTTCCTGACCCGATGGCAATGCCGATATCCGCACAGGCGAGCGCTGGGGCGTCATTGATACCGTCACCGGCCATGGCTACAATATTGCCATGGGCCTGCAGCAGCTGTACTTCCTTGGCCTTATCCGCAGGCAGCACTTCCGACCGGATTTCTGTGATGCCCACTTCCCGGGCAATGGCCTTGGCTGTGGATTTGTTGTCTCCGGTGAGCATGATGACGCGAATCCCCATGTCCTGCAGCAGGCGGACTGCTTCCAGGCTTTCCGGCTTCACGGTGTCGGCCAGGGCAATGAAGCCGCGGCAGGTATTTCCAGTACTGATATAGACCAGCGTCTTTCCCCTGGTGGCTAGCTGATCACCGCGGGTCAGCAGTTCCGCACTGATATGCACACCCTGGTCCTGCAGCCATTTGCTTTTGCCGACCCGCAGGGCCTGGCCGTTCAGCAGGGCTTCGATGCCTTCACCGGGGATGGCATTGAAGGCTGCCAGACCCTGGATGCGCAGATGCTTGTTGCGGGCCCGTTCCACGATGGCCTGGGCCAGAGGGTGCTCAGAGCCGTTTTCCACTGAGGCAGCCATCGCTAAAAGGGTATCCTCGGAAAGGCCTTCCGGAACGATGTCCGTAATGGCCGGTTTGCCGCTGGTAATGGTGCCGGTCTTGTCCAGTACCACAGCACTGACATGCTGGGCATTTTCCAGGGCCTCGCCGCCTTTGATGAGAATGCCGTATTCTGCGCCCTTGCCGGTGGACACCATGATTGCGGTCGGAGTAGCCAGCCCCAGTGCGCAGGGGCAGGCAATGACCAGTACGGAAACGAATATCGTGAGCACAAAGGAGGCGGATTCACCGTTCACAGCCCAGTAAATCGCGGCCAGGGCGGCCAGACTGATGACGATGGGAACGAACCAGCCTGAAACCTTATCCGCGATGCGGGCAATGGGGGCCTTGGATCCCTGGGCTTCCTCCACAAGCCGTACGATCCGGGCCAGGGCAGCGTCCTCGCCCACCTTGGTGGCAGTGTATTTGAAGAATCCCGTCTTATTGATGGAAGCGCCAAATACCTCATCGCCAATGGCTCTTTCCACGGGCATGGATTCACCGGTGAGCATGCTTTCGTCGATGGTGGTTATTCCCTGGATGATTTTTCCGTCCACCGGCAGAGCCTCTCCCGGCTTCACAGCCAGGACGTCACCCGGCTTTACCTCTTCCACAGGGATGTCCCGTTCACCCTCTATATCCACAATCCGGGCTGTTTTCGGTGCCAGATCCAAAAGGGCGCGTACCGCATGGGAGGTTTTGTTCTTTGCAATGGCCTCCAGATATTTTCCCAGTGTGATCAAGGTCAGGATGGTACCGGCGGACTCGAAATAGAGCTGATGCACAGCCTCCGGATTGCCCAGGGAAATCCCGGTGATGGCAGCAAGGCTGTAGGCCAGGGAAGCCAGCGTTCCCATGGCAATGAGAGAATCCATATTCGGAGCCAGATGGAAAAGATTTTTGAGGCCGACCGAATAAAAGCGGCGGCCGATGAAGACGATGGGCAGGGTAAGGGCCAGCTGCAGAAAGGCAAAGTTCAGGGGATAGGTATCCGGGTCCAATGTCTCCGGCCAGGGGAAAAGCCCCAGTTCCATGGACAGCATATGTCCCATGGAAACGGCCAGCAGCGGCAGCAGGAAGAGCAGGGAAAAGAGCAGGCGGCTGCGCATTTCCCGGATATGCTCCTCCGGGGTGATATCCTCTTCCGGATTGTGCACCACGCCATAGCCCGCCTTTACGACCGTAGCCTCAATCTCCGCATCATTGGTAACCCGCTGGTCAAATCGTACCCGCAGGGTTTCCGTGGCGAGATTCACTGCTGCGGTGTCCACGCCTTCTATTTTTCGCACGAACCGTTCCACGCGGCTGGAACAGGCAGCGCAGGTCATACCACTTATTTTATAGGTCTTGTTCATAACGGCCTCCTTATTTTCCCAGCAGTTTTTCCAGGATTTTATTCATTTCTTCCAGCTTTTCCTCCGGCTGATCCATGAGGCAGGCATCCTTCACGCAGCTGCGCATATGGCCCTGCAGGATGGAGAGCTCGGCCTTCTTCAGCAAGGACTGGGTAGCCAGCAGCTGGTTTGCGATATCGATGCAATAGCGGCCCTCTTCGATCATCTTGATGATCCCGTCAATCTGGCCGCGGGATATTTTCAATGCCTTCAAGGCGGAATTCCGTTCTGTTGTCATATATACCTCCCATATACCCCGTGGGGGTGTCTATACTGCTATTATGTGACAGTTCAGGAGAAAAGTCAAGAGAGAAGGGGCTATGTTTATAGGGGGAGTGGTATTTTTAAAATAAGACTGGAGCCTTAGAGCGATGGTGGTGCAAGGAAGCTGAAGAAGCCAAAGAGGATACGATTTCCCTAAAAGAAGACAGCATTCTCCGCGAAGAAGATCGATTGCCGGCTTCTCGATTTATCCAAACCTATCAATTATCCGGCCTATGGTAATTATTCCGCCGGATGAACATCTGCCTTGAATCGAGATGTTGGTCTTTCCATTTATTATACAGTACGCCAATCGCCGACGAGGACAAGGAAAATCACTAGTGCATAGAGAATAACTACAATAAATCGGGTTATTCAAAGGACGGTGTGCTGTGGATATAAGAGTATTGCATTATTTTTTGCTGGTGGCACGTGAAGAGAATATTACACGTGCCGCGCAACTGCTGCATGTTACTCAGCCAACTTTGTCCAGACAGCTTATGCAGCTGGAGGAAGAGATGGGGGTAGCTTTGCTGGAACGGAAAAATCATAGTGTTTCTTTGACTTATGCAGGAATGCTTTTTCGGCGGCGTGCACAGGATATGGTGGATCTTGCCCGGCGTGCTAAAGATGAAGTGGCAGTTAATGAGGATACGGTGGGGGGAAATATTGCTATTGGCTGCGGTGAACTGCAGGCAGTTGGTGAGTTGTCCAAACTGCTGGTAGCTTTTCAAAAACAGTTTCCAAGGGTAAAATTTGCGCTGTATAGCGGCAGTAATGAGGATATTCAGGAGAAATTGGAACAGGGAAACCTTGACTTAGGACTTTTTTTGGAGCCATTCAATAGTTCGAACTATGAGTTTGTACGGATGAAGACACGGGAAGAATGGGGCGTACTGCTTCATCGGGAGCATCCATTAGCGGCGCAGGAGTGTATTTGCCCAGGTGATCTGGTTGGAACGAAGGTCGTCACAATTCATGTGAATACACCGGTGCATCAGACCTTGGCCGATTGGTCGGGTGATTATGCCCGCAATATGGATTTTTGTGTAAACTATAATGTGCTTCATAATGGTGTCATTGTAGCCCGCGAGCGTAAAGGCGCAGTGATTTGTCTCAAGTCCGATGCACATTATGAGGATATGATATTCAGGCCATTCAAACCCAAATTGGAGTTCGGATCCGTATTGGCCTGGCATCCTGGAAAAGTTAATGCAAGGGCCTTTCAAACATTTTTGCAGTTTATAACTCGGAACAAGATGTCCCCCACCTCTGCAGGTGGCGGGCGCGAACCAAGATAACAGGCGGTGAGTTGCTATCTCCCGCCTCGTTGCGACGTGAAGCTAGTCCCTTGTGGGAAACGCTGATTGGAAGGATTCCGCGTTGCGGAATCTTGAACAATGGCGTTATAAAAAAGAAAAATGAAGAATGATAGAAATGCTGTTGTCTCATATTATGAGCAGCGGCATTTTTTTAGTTTGTCATACATGATTTGCATGGACAATGGATGAAATTAAGCATTTTCCATTTCCTATGCTGATATATACAATAGAAGCAGCAGAATTTTTAAGGAAAGTGTGAATGTCAATGAAAAAGTGAGCCAGTCGCTAACGAAATTTTGAGCCACTTCGCTATTGAATAACTGAGCCACTCGCCAGCGAAAAAGTAAGCCACTCAGGACTAACCAGCCTGCATATTCTGACGGCTGCTATCCAACCGATAAGAATTTCCATTCATGTTCAGGACAACGGAATGGTAGGTCAGGCGGTCCACTAATGCAGCAACCAGTGTCTCGTTTGCGAAAAGCTCTGTCCACTTTGAGAATTCGAGATTGGTGGTAATCACTGTGCTGGTCCTTTCGGACCGCTCAGCAATCACCTTGAATAGAAGCTCGGATTCTTCCTGGTTGAACCGGGCATAGNTGAGTTCATCCAAGAGCAGCAGATCTGTGCTGGCAATGCTCTTTTCGAGCTTGCGCAGCTGGTAATTATCTCGGGCTTCACGGAGTTCTGCGGCTAACGAGGTCGCTGTCTTAAACAATACTTTGCGGCCCTGCAGACAGGCTTTCAGTCCAAGTGCAGTCATTAGATGCGTTTTCCCCGTGCCGGGATTACCAATCATCGTAAGGTTCTCATGGCGATCAATAAAATCGCAGGTGCTCAACTGGTGAATGAATTCCGGCTTTACATGAGCAAGGCGGGAAAGATCAAATTCTTCCAGTGTCTTGAGCATCGGGAAATGTGCCCGTTTTATACGGGCTTTGCGTTGCTTTTCCTGCCGGGCTGCAGATTCGCGTTTCATCAATTCCAGCACGAATTCCTCCAAACTTTGTTCGGCATGGTAATGCATTACAGGTTCTGAGATATCGCCAAAAGTTGGAAGTTTAAGCTGTTTTGCATAAAAACGCATCGATTCCTTTATGCCTGTATCCTGCATGGGCAAGCATCTCCTTTCTGTAAAAATTGGTCATAGGCAGTCAGGTCAACGGTCTGCACCGATACAGTATCTTTAATTTTTGGTGGTGCTGCATGGCTCGTCAGGAATTCTGGGAGATGCTGCCAAAAACTGTCTTCCCCATTCTTTACGCAAAAATTTAGAATATCTACCAGTTCTTTTTCTGTGAAATCTGTTGTTTGCAACAGATGGAACATGGCGCTGCTTAGCGACTGCCGAACCGGAATGGCCTGCAAAATACTGCGAGGTTTTCGTTCCAGCAAAGGCAGATAGTGCTCCAACCGCAGAATCTTTTGGCTATGATGATAGCAGCGTTCATGCACTGCTATCATCCTGCCATTGGCATAAATCTTGATGTTTTCCGCATAAGCGCGGATGGCCACGGTCTGCCCGGTATATTTTACAGGCACCGAATAGACATTTGTGGCAAAGCGTATTGTTGCATAAGCAGAAACACGGGCTTCCATGGCCTGACTGACGTCAAAAGGACGCCGAGGCAGAGCCAGCAGGCTCCGCTGATCCGTACCAAACATCGTGCTGACCGGAAATGGCTTCCCTTGGATTTTATGGGAATCAATGTACTGCTGGCAGCGCTGGCTGACCTTTTCATTCAATTCTGCCAGCGACTCGGTATGTGGGACGGGAACAAATATATTTCTACGCGTCGAACCGACTAAGTTTTCCACAAGTCCCTTTTCATTACCGCTCCGCACATTGCAGAAAATGGTTTTAAAACAATAATGGGCTGCCATAGCATCATAGGAATCCTGACAGATAGCATTCTTACCTGAGCCAAATTTTACTGCCACACGAGCATTGTCGAAGATAATCCGCCGGGGAACCCCACCGAAAAACTCCAAGGCACGCTGTAGGCCCTCCAGAAATGCTTCTGTATTCTGCTGCCGGAAACATATAGCAAACGGAGCACAGCTGTAGCAAAGCCTGGCACAGAAAATATTTATCTTCATTCGCTCACCGCGAAGCTGGATATAGCATTCCCCCCAATCAATCTGCATCGCTTCGCCGGGATCGAAGGCCAAGGGCACAAAGGTCTCGCTAAGATTCCCACGCAGTTTGTGTACCAGTCCGCGTACCGTAGTTTCAGCACCGTCAAATCCAGCTTCCTCAACCAAGCGGTCATAAATACGTTTCGCGGTATGGTGCTGCTTTTTATTCGGTTCCAGTTCATCCTCATGCAGGCACATCCGGATAAACTGTACGACCTTCGGCGTCATGACGCTGTTAGCTCGATTGTAATCAGAACGGATGCCAGGATAGGTCTTTCCTTCACAATACTTGGCCACTGTGTTGCGAGAAATCCCCAAGCTCCTGGCTATCTTCCGTTGGCTGATACCATCGACCAGATACATATACCGAATTCTTTCATAATCTTTCATCGTGATGATCACCTGACAGACATCCCCTCAATTAGATTGATATAACCTAATTATAAGAGATGCAGAGTCGAAGTGGCTCACTTTTTCGTTAGCGTTTGTGCTTTAAATGGCTCACTTATAGAATAGCATTTACAGAAAGGTTGCGGCAATAAAATGAGACGAGATGAGGTTGCTGCCTGCTATAAGATACCAGAGAGATTGCTTGTGCAATATGAGTCATGGGATTTTGTGCTTAAAGAGCATCCGCAGGAGAGCTTTGATTATAATGAAATGGATTTAAAGCGAATATCTTTTATACAGTTTATGCTGAAAATGGAGTTTGATGGTGCATGGATTCGTGAACATCTTCGGCGCAAAGCTGATGGCACGATGTCGATACAGGATTGCTGCCGGATTTTCAGAGAACGGCGCAAGGAGTTTTTGGATCGGATCCATATGCTTGAAGATAAGATCTCCGCATTGGATGCTTTATGCTACGAGATGAAGCAAAAAATTAATCGTTAGGCTTACAGGGAAGGGGTTCTATGATGGTGCTATGATTCATGAAATACAAAAAATGAATAATAAACGGTATATGATAGGTATTTTACATTTCAAAATGGTTAAGCTAAAATGAAATCAATGAAGGGAGAAAATTATCATGGCGAAAAAGAATATTTTAATCGTGTCCGGGCATACAAATCTTGGGGAGTCGGTTGCGAATCAGACGATTTTGGAGGATCTGCAGAAAGATTTGCCGGAAGCGGAATTTGACTATCTGGATCAGCTTTATGGCAGGGACTTTCAGATTGATATTGAGCGGGAACAGGCAAAATTAGTGCAGGCGGATATTATTGTACTGCAGTTTCCTGTTTTCTGGTATGCAATGCCTTCGCTGATGAGCCGTTGGATGGAAGAAACATTCCAGCATGGGTTCTCACATGGCCGTACAGGAGATAAGCTCAAGGGGAAAAGACTCATTGCCTCGTTTACGTCAGGCGCACCAGAGGAACTGTATCATAAAGATGCAGCTATGGGGTATGAAATCGAAGATTTCCTGCCGCCAATCAAGGCTGCATGCGGTCTCTGCAGCATGGAATTTGCAGGTTTTGTGTATACCGGTGGAGTGTCGTATCAAAGCCGTACAGATCCGGAGGCACTTGCCGCAGCCAAAGATAAAGCAGGCAAACATGCAGCAAGATTGATCACTTTGATCGAAAAACTGTAAAGGACGAGAGGGGGATACGGTATGTATATTGTCAATGTTACAATTAAAATTCATGAAATAGAAAAGGAGCGTCTGGCTGGTTTGTTGGAACGCCATAGTGCATGGTTTACAGGGCATTTTCAGCAGGGAGATTTCCTGCTGCTTGGGCCGTATTTGGACTGGGAAGGCAGCGGTATCATCCTGGCACAGGCAGAAAATAGGGCAGCATTGGAAAAGATACTATCGGGTGATGCGTTTTATGCAGAGCATTTAGCGGAATATCAGGTGCATGAATTCAAAGCGGCGAAGATTGCAGCTCAATTAAAGGATTATCAGGACAGGTAATATGAACGGATCTGTGCGAATGGTCTGCCAGCCGCTGGGGTACTGGAGGCATATAATAACTGTATGCTGCAGGGGCGTGCTATTTGTGCAGATGGTACCGATGTAACAGAAAAGGTTGCAGAGGCAGAAGCATTTTTATTAAAGAATATGTTTTAAACTGGAGGACAGGCTATGGAATATGCAACATTGAATGATGGAAATAAAATACCAGTAGTTGGGTTCGGTGTATTTATGATACCGAATGACGGGCCAACCTATACGGCAGTACTTGCTGCGCTGAAAGCCGGTTATCGTCATATCGATACGGCGGCTGCATACATGAATGAGACTGATGTAGGCCGGGCAATCAAGGAGAGTGGTATTCCCCGTGATGAGATTTTTGTGACCAGTAAGCTTTGGCTGCAGGATTATGGGTACGAAGCTGCGAAGAAAGGCATTGCCGCTTCATTGCAGAATTTGGGAACAGACTATATGGATTTATACCTTTTACATCAGCCTTATGGCGATGTAGCAGGTGCCTGGAAAGCATTAGAGGAAGCAAAACAAAAGGGAATATTGAAATCGATTGGTGTAAGCAATATGACCCCAAAAATTTATCAGCATTTTGTACCGGATTTTGCGACTAAACCAGCAGTGAACCAGGTGGAGTGCAATCCGTTTTTTCAGCAGAAGCTGCTCAGAGAGGTGGCAGCTGAAGATCAGGTCAGGCTTGAAGCCTATTATCCACTTGGACATGGTAATAAGGAATTGCTGAATCAGCCGGTGATTTCTTCTCTGGCTGAGAAGTATGGAAAAAATTCAGGACAAATTATTTTGCGCTTTGAAATTCAAGAAGGGTTCATTGTTTTGCCGAAGTCAACAAATCCTGGCCGCATTGCAGGAAACCTTGAGGTTTTTGATTTTGTCTTGACGGAAGAAGAACTGAAAGCTATAGAGTCACTGGATACAGGAAAAGGCAGTCATGACCCAGAAAAGCCAGGCATAGCAGAATGGCTGATGGATAATTTTAAGATCCATTGATGGTGGGCCGCTGCGTGCGATTATCCCTTAAGAGAGATAAATATTAATGTATGGAGTCATGAAAAAGGCCATGTGCATAGATTCGGTTTATGCGCACGGCTTTTTCTAGTTGTCCCCGTTTCAACAATCGTTCGACAAACAGAAATTTATCTTTTTCCGTCATTATAGGAAAAAATTTCATACAATCCCGCAGGCACTTGATGAAATTTTTGAAAATTGATAGAATCTTAAGATGAAGTTTTTGTGATATTATAGTATCATAACTCGGATTAGGATGATCGATACTTCTTAGGTGCATAACTAATACAGATGGGTGTGTTTGCTGCGTGATCACAATCAAAGCATATGCTAAAATCAATTTGACGCTGGATATCCTGGGAAAGCGGCCGGATGGCTATCATGAGGTGGCCATGGTCATGCAGTCGGTGGGGCTGTATGATACCCTGCAGCTGGAAAGGATACCGGCAGGAATCCAGCTGGATATCGATGTGCCGGGATTGGCGGCGGACGCCTCCAATCTGGCCTGGAAGGCGGCTCAGCTGGTAATGGATACCTGCGGGCTGACCGGGGGCGTCCATATTTCCCTTGCCAAGCGGATTCCCATGGCTGCCGGCCTGGCTGGCGGCAGTGCGGATGCCGCGGCGGTACTGCGCGGCATGGATCAGCTCTTCAATCTGCAGCTGGATGAAGGGGCGCTTTGTGCTCTGGGCGAAAAGCTGGGTTCGGATGTTCCCTTCTGCATCCTGGGCGGAACCATGCTGGCCAGCGGCCGGGGAGAAATCCTGCGCCGCCTGCCGGATCTGCCGGAATGCTATGTGGTACTGGCCAAGCCGCCGATTTCCGTATCCACAGCCTGGGCCTATCAGAACTATGATGCCCAGGGGGCGGAGCGCCATCCGGACAACGATGCCATGGAAAAAGAAATTGCCCGGGGAAGCTTGAAAGGTGTCAGCAATTTATTGTGTAATGTGCTTGAAAGTGTTACTATTAAAAGGTATGAGGAAATTTCGCACTACAAGCAGAGGATGATGGAGCATGGTGCATTGGCGAGTATGATGTCAGGCAGCGGCCCCACTGTTTTTGCGCTGGCGGACAGCCGGGAAAGTGCCGGCCGGATTGCCGATGCTATGAAAGCGGGCACGGATGCCGCAGTGTTTTCCGTAAAAGTAGTCAGCAGGAATTGAGGGAAGAACAATGGACAAGAGATTGGCACCGATAAGATTAGACAGTTATCAGCCGCTTCGGGAGGTTGTCTGTGAAACACTTCGTGATGCAATCCGCAAGGGTGTGCTGAAGCCTGGGGAACGGCTCATGGAGATACAGCTGGCCGAAGAGCTGGGCGTAAGCCGTACGCCGGTACGGGAAGCCATCCGCAAGCTGGAGCTGGAGGGCTATGTCATCATGATGCCGCGCCGTGGAACCTATGTGGCAAATCTCTCTATCCGCGATGTGAATGAGGTATTTGAGATCCGTACGTCACTGGATTCCCTGGCCAGCGGCCTGGCGGCTGAGCGCATCACCGATGATGAGTTGGAGCGGCTGCAGCGCCTGCTGGTAACCATTGGCGGCTATGTGGAGGCCAACGATATGGACAAGATCGTGGAGACGGATATGGAATTCCATGACCTGCTTTATCAGGCCAGCCGCAATACCCGGCTGGTGGGCATCATATTCAACCTGCGGGAGCAGCTGACCCGCTTCCGGACTACCTCCATGTCCTTTCCGGGCCGTCTGAAGGCTACTTTGGAAGAGCATCGCCGCATTGTTGAGGCCATCGCCCAGGGGGATGTGAAGGAAGCCCAGCAGGCTGCGGAAGATCATATGGAAAAATCAGAACAGACGCTGCTGGCCAGTATGGAAGCGCTGAAGGCGAAGACAGAAGGCCAGAGACATAACAAGGATTGAAGCTTTAAAATAGATGATGGGGGAAAGATCATGTCAGATTTAGTAACAGTAATTTTAGCTGCGGGCAAGGGTACGCGCATGAAGTCAAAGCTGCCGAAGGTACTGCACCGGGTGGGCGGCAAGTCCATGCTGCAGCATGTGCTGGACGCAGCTAAGCAGGCTGGAGCCAAGCGGAACATTGTGGTTGTTGGCTTTGGCGGCGAGACGGTAAAAGAGGCCATGGGCGACCAGGCTGAATTCGTTGTACAGAAGGAACAGCTGGGGACGGGACATGCCGTTCAGCAGACGGCTCCGCTGCTGGCTGCTGAGACAGGAACTGTCATGGTGCTCTGCGGTGATACGCCGCTGCTTACCGGGGAGCTGCTGAAGAAGCTTTACGATGCCCATAAGGAGGCCGGAGCCAAGGCTACAGTGCTCACGGCAATCATGCCGGATGCCACGGGCTATGGCCGTATCATCCGCACAGCTGAGGGCACGGTCATGAAGATCGTAGAGCAGAAGGATGCCACCGAGGAGGAGCGCCGGGTCAAAGAGGTGAACTCCGGTATCTATTGCTTTGAGGCCAAAGAGCTTTTTGCCGCCTTGGAAAAGGTGGGCTGTGATAATGCCCAGGGTGAGTACTACCTGCCCGATGTGCTGGAAATCCTGCGCAGCCAGGGAGAAAAGATCTGGGCGGCAGCCGCGGATGACTACGAGTCCACGCTGGGCATCAATTCCCGGGTTCAGCTTTCCGGGGCTGAAAAGATTCTGCGCCGCCGCAAGAATATCGAGCTCATGGATAATGGCGTGACCATCATGGATCCGGACAGCACCTTTGTGGATGCGGATGTCACCGTGGGCCGGGATACGATTCTTTATCCCTTCACCTGGCTGGAAGGCTCCACGACTGTGGGCGAGGGCTGTGAAATCGGTCCGAACAGCCGCTTTACCGATACAAAGATCGGCAATCATGTCACGGCGCATTTTTCTTATGCCCATGAATGTGAGATCGCTGATGATGTGATCATGGGGCCTTATGTGCATCTGCGTCCCAATACCAAGCTGGCCCACAAGGTCAAGATCGGCAATTTTGTCGAGGTGAAGAATTCCAATATCGGCGAAGGCACGAAGCTGCCCCATCTTTCCTATATCGGGGACTGCGATATGGGCTCCGGCGTGAATATGGGCTGCGGAACCATCACGGTGAATTATGATGGCAAGGCGAAGTTCCGCACCACTATCGGGGACGATGCCTTTGTCGGCTGCAATTCCAATCTGGTGGCGCCGGTAACTGTGGGCGCCGGCTCTTATGTCGGTGCAGGCTCTACTATCACCAAGGATGTGCCGCCTTCTGATCTGGCCATTGCCCGGGCCCGTCAGAAAAACATCGAGGGCTGGGCTGACAAGCGCAAGTAATACTGGTATTTACAGCGGCGGGTATTTTCCTGAACGCTGTTGATATATGGGCATCTGCCCGAAAAATAAATTAATATGAGTAATGGTTTGGAGGATTTTAACACAATGACAGTAGACATTGGAAACTTACGCATCCTTACGGGTAATGCGAACCCGGAACTGGCAAAAGAGATTGCAGACCACATCGGTGTGAAGCTCTGTGATGCGTACGTCGGTCATTTCAACAACGGTGAAACCCAGGTGATGATCAGTGAGAGTGTCCGCGGCAAAGACATTTTCATCATTCAGCCGACTTCCCAGCCGGTCAATGACAGCCTCATGGAGCTTCTGATCATGGTAGATGCCTGCAAGCGTGCTTCGGCACACAGCATTACGGCAGTTGTACCGTACTATGCTTATGCTCGTCAGGACCGCAAGACCCGTGGCCGTGAACCAATTTCCGCAAAACTCGTGGCAAATCTTTTACAGACGGCTGGCGTCAGCCGTGTTGTCACCGTCGACCTTCATGCAGGTCAGATCCAGGGATTCTTTGATATCCCGGTAGACCATCTGGCGGCCGCTCCGGTTTTAGCTGATTATCTCAGCAAACAGAACTTTGAAGATGTTGTTGTTGTTTCTCCAGATTTAGGCGGCGTGACCCGTGCCCGTGTGCTGGCAGACCGCCTGCAGGCTCCTATCGCCATCATCGAAAAGCGCCGTCCGCGTCCGGGCTGTGCTGAGGTCATGAACCTCATCGGCGATGTAAAGGGCAAGACAGCTATCATGATCGATGATATCGTAGATACGGCGGGGTCCCTCTGCGAGGGTGCCAAGGCACTGGAAAAGCTGGGCGCCAAGGCAGTATATGCCTGTTGCTCCCATGCCATCCTTACGGATCCGGCTGTGCAGCGCATCAACGATTCCTGCATCCGTCAGCTGATCATCACCAATACCATTCCACTGGCTCCGGAGAAAAAATCCGCGAAGATCATATCGCTGTCCATGGCAGATGCCATCGGTGATGTAATTCTGTGTATCCAGTCCCATGGTTCCGTAAGCAAGCTCTTTAAATAACAGATAGGAAAAAGACCGTCCGGCTCACGGAGCCAGGCGGTCTTTTCAGTTACAGCTTTCAGAGAATTTCCTCAGGCGTAGTATATACTGCCGTTGATGGCAGCGGCCTGGTTCCTCTTGTTCTTCAGGGAGATCTTTGCCGGTGTATGGGCATAGGCTGGCAGGCGCTTCTTGATGAACTGGGTGTCGATATTTCCCGTGCGGAAATAATCATCCTCCAGGATGCGCTTATGGAGAGGAATGGTGGTTTTTATACCTGCCACCTGGAATTCCTGGAGAGCCCGCTGCATGATTTTGACAGCATCTCCCCGGGTACGGCCATGGGCAATGACCTTGGCCATGAGAGAATCATAGTAGGGCTCGATGGTGAGTCCGGCAGCAAAGCCGCTGTCAAAGCGGATACGGGGGCCGCCGGGAATGTGCCAGCCGGTGATCTTTCCGGGGGAGGGGAGAAAATTGTTGTCCGGGTCCTCCGCATTGATGCGGCATTCAATGGCATGGCCGGTAAAGGTCACATCCTTTTGGGCAAAGGCCAGGGGCTCGCCGGCAGCCAGGCGGATCTGGGTGCGTACCAGATCGATGCCGGTGACCGCCTCGGTGATGCCATGCTCCACCTGGATGCGGGGATTGATTTCCATGAAATAGAATTCGTTGTTGGAGAGATCCAGCAGAAATTCCACCGTGCCGATATTGGTGTAGTGGACGCTCTTGGCAGCCTTGATGGCCAGCAGGCCCACCTGCTGGCGCATTTCCTGGGTGAGGGCGGGGGAGGGGGATTCCTCCAGCAGCTTCTGGTTGCGGCGCTGCAGAGAGCATTCCCTTTCACCAAGATGAAGCACTGTGCCGAAATTATCGGCGACAATCTGCACCTCAATGTGACGGGAGCGTTCAATGTAGTGCTCAAAATAGAATTTCGTTTTCGTCACATCCGCCAGCTGCAGGATGTTTTTCAGATCCTTTTCATCGTGGGCCACGAACATTCCTTTGCCGCCGCCGCCGGCCACCGGCTTCAGGATGACCGGATAGCCGGTTTCTTCCGCTGCTTCAAGGGCCATTTCATTGCTGGTCAGCGGTTCGCTGCCCTTGGCCATGGGGATGCCGGAGGGTACCATGGCAGCCCGGGCGATATCCTTGTCGCCCACCTGCCGGATGGTCTCTGCCAGCGGACCAATCCAGGTCAGGCCGGCTGCAGCCGCCTGGTCAGCAAAGTCCGCGCTTTCGGACAGAAAGCCATAGCCGGGATGGATGGCATCAGCACCGCTGGACCTGGCTGCCTCCAGGATAGCAGCCATATTCAGATAGCTGTCGGCGGCATCGGCTGCTCCAATGGGGCAGGCAATATCCGCCAGCTGTACATGCAGTGCATTGGCATCCGCTTCTGAATAGACGGCTACGGTTTCTATGTCCATCTCCTGGCAGGCCCGGATGATACGTACGGCGATTTCACCGCGATTGGCAATCAGTACTCTCTTAAACATGGAAAAAACCTCCTCAGTCCAGTAAATAAGAATTAGGACGTAGTACTAAATTTGTAACGATTACAATTTTAACACAAAACCATGCGTAAAAGCAATGATATATTCAAGCTATTGAAACGATTCCTTTAAAGAATATTGTATACAGCCTTGCCAGCTGGTCGGAGCAATGGCATAATGACCATAGAAATGAAGGTGATGGATATGACGGATATCGTAGCGGAAAAACTGCAGCTGCTGCCGGATTCTCCGGGCGTTTATATCATGAAGGACGCCCAGGGGAAAATCATTTATGTGGGGAAGGCCATCGTGCTGAAAAACCGGGTACGGCAGTACTTCCAGAGCAATAAGAATCATTCCCCAAAGGTACGGGCCATGGTGGCGAAGATCGCTGATTTTGAAACCATCCTTACGGGCTCAGAGGTGGAGGCGCTTATACTTGAGTGCAATCTCATAAAGAAGCACCGGCCGCGGTATAATATCAGTCTGAAGGACGATAAAAGCTACCCTTATCTGAAGGTCACAGTACAGGAGGATTATCCCCGGGCATTCATCACCCGGCGCATACTGAAGGACGGGGCCCGTTATTTCGGCCCTTATACCAATGCCGGGGCATTGCACGAGAGCCTACGGCTGCTGCGGCGGCTGTTTCCGCTGCGTTCCTGCAAGCACATGGATGTGGACCGGCCCTGTCTGGAATATCATATTCACCGCTGTCTGGCTCCCTGTACTGGGATGGTGGACCGGGAGGAGTATGATGCGATGATCCGGGAGGTATGCCTCTTTATGGAGGGGCGTACCGAGCGGGTGGAAAAGGAACTGGCCCAGCGCATGGCTGCGGCGGCAGAGGGACTGCAGTTCGAGCTGGCCGCCCGTTTGCGGGATCAGCTGCGGGCGGTGCGGAAAATCGCGGAAAAACAGCGTATCGTGACAGGCTCTGGCGACCAGGACGCGGTGGGAATGGCCCGTTCGGAGCTGGGGGTCTGCGTGCAGATCTTCTTTATCCGGGGCGGCAAGATGGTAGGCCGGGAGCACTTCCTGCTCACAGGGGCCGGGGAGGAATCCGATGAGGCGGTGCTCACCGCCTTTTTGAAGCAGTATTATCATCAGGCGGCCTTTGTTCCCCGGGAGGTATTGCTGCCCTGCGCGCTGGAGGAGCAGCTGGTGCTGGAGGAATGGCTGTCGGGCAGGAAGGAGTCCCGGGTGCAGGTATTCTGCCCTCAGCGGGGCACCAAGAAGGATATCGTGAATATGGCGGAGGGCAATGCGGCCAAATATCTGGAGGATGAGGCCTCCAGGCTTCGCCAGGCCAATGCCCAGACCCTGGGAGCGGTGGAGGAACTGGGGCGCTATCTGCATCTGGTGAAACCGCCCCAGCGCATGGAGTGCTTTGATATTTCCCATATCCAGGGTTCGGAGACGGTGGCTTCCATGGTGGTTTTTGAAGGGGGTCTGCCCAAAAAATCCGATTATCGCCGCTTCAAGATCCGCAGCACGGAAGGCAAGCCGGATGATTTTCTGTCCATGCGGGAGGTGACCTCCCGCCGCTACGGCAAGGCGGATCCGGAGGAGCTGCCGGATCTCATCATCATCGATGGGGGCAAGGGACAGCTTTCCTCCGCGTTGGAGATCATCCGGGGAGCCGGGCACCAGGAGGTCCCCGTAGTGGGGCTGGCCAAGCAGTTTGAATACATCTTTGTGGAGGGTTCATCGGATCCGGTGATCCTGCCCCGGCAGAGCCAGGCCTTATATCTGGTGGAACGTATCCGGGATGAAGCCCATCGCTTTGCCATCACCTATCATCGCAAGCTGCGGGGAAAACGCAACCTGGTGTCGGTGCTGGATCATATTGAGGGGATCGGCCCCAAGCGCCGCAAGCTCATTTGGGAGCATTTCGGCAGCCTGGCGAAGATCCGGGAGGCTTCAGTGGAGGAACTTGCTTCGCTGGATGGGATGACCTTTCCGGCGGCTCAGGCCGTTTACAATTTTTTTGCGGCCCAGGCGCTGCTGCATAACAAGGCGGCGGAAAAAGGAGTATAATGACGTTATACGGCAGTAGAGATAAAGAGGGTTACATATGAAAATTATTGACTTGCATGTTCATTCAATCGTTTCCGATGGAAGCTATACCCCGACCGAGCTGGCCCGTCTGGCTGCGGCCAAAGGATTGGCTGGCTTTGCGCTTACGGATCATGAGTCCATACAGGGCATTGATGAGGCGGCGGGAGAAGCCCGGCGCCTGGGGGTCAGTTTCCTGCCGGGAATCGAGATCAGCGTGGAATATTACGAACGCCGGCTGCATATCCTGGCACTGGGCTTTGATGCCGGGCATCCGGCCTTTCTGGAACTGTACAAACGCATCCGTTCCGTAAAGGAGGCCAAAATACCGGATCTTATTGCGGGAATCCGGGAACGGGGCATTGAAATATCTGAGGATGTGGTCCGGCTCCATGCAGCGGGCCGTATCGATCGCTATGCGATCATGCGCTACCTAGTGGGGCTGAAGCTGTTTGATCGGGCCCAGCCTCTCTGGGATCAGTACATCAATCCGGTGGTCAGGGAACTGGGCATTGATGGGGATGTGCCGGCGGAAGAGGTCTTTTCGGCTGTCCATGCGGCGGGCGGCATCACCTCCCTGGCCCATTTCCATAAGCGTATCGGCCTGAAGGGGCTGACCCGGGCCGAGCAGGAACTGGACATCGCCAGTCTGCATCGCATGGGGCTGGATGGCATGGAGCGCTGGTATCCCAGCTACACCCAGGAGGATGCCGACTTTGCGGCCCATCTCATTGAAAAATATGGGCTGCTGCCGACGGGGGGGACGGATTTCCATGGAACGAACCGTGTGGGCATTGAACTGGGCAGCGGCTATGAAAATAATATGGCTGTTCCCTGGAGTGTATTCGAAGCCATCGCTAAACGTACCCGGGGCGCGGTTTTGGCCGGGTAAGCTGTCGGCTAAAAAAAGATTGTAAATCAGCGTATTCATGGTAATATAGAGATAGCAGCGCAGCTGTGCATGAAAACTTTAAGGAGGGCGTTTTATGAAGAAATGGGTTTGTTCTGTTTGTGGATGGATTTATGATGAGGAGCTTGGCGATCCTGATTACGATCTGGCTCCCGGCGTGCCTTTCGAGGAGCTTCCGGATGACTTTGTATGCCCGCTCTGCGGCGTAGGCAAGGATCAGTTTGAAGAACAGTAAGCAAAAAGAGGCTGCAGCAATGCGGCCTCTTTTTTACGTACTGTTCTTCTGTTTATGGGTGCTGTGAACGGGCAGGCTTTTTAAAGTTCTGCCAGGACAGAAGCCTCGCAGGACTGCATAGCAGTGATGGTTTGGGCAAAAAGATCATCCAGCTCCCAGCCGAGGGCTTCAGCGCCCTGGCGGATGATGTCGCGGGAACAGCCGGCGGCAAAGCGCTTGTCCTTGAATTTTTTGCGCAGACTGGAAAGCTTCATGTCCATGACGCTTTTGGAGGGATGCATGAGTGCGACCGCACCGATGAGGCCGGTCAATTCATCAACGGCGAATAGAATTTTTTCCATGATGTGCTCTGGCTGGATATCGGAGCATACGCCATAGCCATGGGAACAGATGGAATGGATCATCGTCTCCGGCACACCGGCCTCCTGCAGGAGTTCCGGCGCTTTTTTGCAGTGCTCTTCCGGATAGAGTTCGAAGTCAATGTCATGCAGCAGGCCGATGATGCCCCAGTAATCTGCATCTTCACCCTGCTTTTCCGCGAACCAGCGCATGACACCCTCAACGGTAAGACCGTGCTGGATATGGAAGGGCTCCTTGTTGTATTTTTTCAGCAGAGCGAGAGCGGCATCGTGAGAAAGTATGTTTTCCATAAAATGATCCTTCTTTCAAAAGCCATTGTGGTGGTGGGCCGGCAATCGGCTTGGTTTAATGGTATTATCATATCACATTTGCCGGTAAAATGTAGGGGGATTTATCTGGCTGGCGGAATAGTCCGTTCAAAGTAGGCTCTTCTGGCATCTCTGTGGGTAAGAAATGCCGCTTTCCCTTGTAATCAAGCCACATTGGGGACATTCGACTTTCGATTAGGAAGTGGGATGCGGATATCTGAGCATACTAGGTACACCATATCCATCATGTTTTGAATATTCCTAAAGCCATATGCCTTACGGATGATCAGCTTGATTTTGTTGTTAGTTGCTTCGATTCTCGCATTACTCAGACCGAGGCAGATCGTATTAAGGATATGCTTCTTGTGACGTTTGATCTTTTTGTAGAGAGCTTTGAAAGCAGGTATTCTGCTATGGCTCGCCCACCAGAGCCAGTGTTTCAACTCAGCCTCCGCCTGCTCAACATCAGTTGACTTTAACAGAAGCCGCAGTGATTCTTTTAGGCAGTAAGCCCTGTACAACTGAGGATCCTTCGCCTGGATTATATCCAGCCGGATCTGCTGCTTTTCGGTCAGGTGTTCATGAGCTTTGCCAAGCGTGTAGCTGGAATTCTTGATTTCGGATGCCTTGGCTCTAGCCGCCTGAACTTCGGAGACGATTTTGTCACCGGCCTTCGGACGGCCTCGCTTCTGTGGATTATCCCTGGACATTTGCTTTGCCTTCTCATAGGCAACACGCCAGCGATCCTTACGGACTGCGTCAAGCGCCTCCATAGCCCATTCGACGACGTGGAAAGGATCTACACAGCGTTCACAATCAGGAGTAAACTCATTGACGCAGTCGGTGATCCAACGTGCTCCATCACCAGTAACAACTTTGATGCTGGCGAGCTGATCGTCAGTGAGACTTTTATAAAACTGTTCGAGCACAGATTTGCCGTGCCCATCGGCGACCCAGACAACTGTATTGGTATCGTGATTTACGACTATCGTGATGTACTTGTGCCCCTTCCGGTAACTAGTCTCATCGATACCGATATTCACCAATCCGTTCAAACGCCTGGCTCGTTCCGGCTCCAGGTCTCGCAAAGCTCTGAACATGCAATTTCCAACGGTCTGCCAGTCGATCCGCATGTAGCTAGACACAGCGCTGCGTGGTAAATATGTGGCAAGCCATGCAACTGTCAGAGCGAAATCCTTTGTGAAACTGCTCTGGGCATACGCCCATGGAACAGCAGCGGTGATAACACCATGTTCCGGGCAGATGATTCGATGGGTAGCCGCTTCGATCTCAACGATGATTCCTGAAAAGTCCAGCCCACGCCAGATCTTATTTTTCTTGGTCGGCCGGTCGTATCTGGGGAGGTGTCTTCTCCCGCAGAAAGGGCAGTCATCCTGATGCCAAGCAGTAGGACGAGCCTTGATCCGAAGATGTGTGACACCATCCACATCATTGTAGAAGTTGTAAGATTCTACAACAGTGTTCTTGACATTGAGAAGTTTTTTGCATAAGGTATCAGCAGAAGCCATCTTGATTCTCCTTTATCGTTGATGTTTGGTCGCTGATACTATACAGGAGTCAGGGTGGCTTTTCAATATGTGATTGTTAAAAACAGTGGGCGAGGCAGAGGCTACTTACCCACAATCATGCCCGAAGCCTCTCAAAGTATGCGTTTTATTGCGGCTGTCCGGGAAAAATATTTTGGGGATAAGGAGTCAGTTTTGGAAAAAAATTTTGATAGGACATGCTGCAGCCCTTTTTACGATTTTGGTCTGGGGGACGACCTATGTTTCTACGAAGGTATTGCTGGTGGATTTCGCACCCATCGATATTCTTTTCCTTCGTTTCCTTATCAAAAGCGCCGTAAAACCCCGCCCTTTAGGGCTGGGGATATAAGGCGCGTCGGGCGAATTTGCGTAAGCAATTGAAGCCCGACAATCTAGCGANGAATTTCAGCANATCCCTNGAAGTCATGATATAATCGAGCTAAGAAGGTGAGAAAATGAGCAACGGACAACCAACAGCCTATACGATGGGCTGCAAGTATCGGATCTATCCGAACAAAACCCAAGCAAATCTCATAAACAGAACGCTGGGGTCTTGCCGCTTCATGTTCAACCATTTTCTCGCGGTGAGGCGCGACCAATGGGACACGAATCACCAGTCCGTCACCTATAAACAGACAGCAGCTTTGCTCACCGACTTGAAGCGGAGAGAAGAAACCTGCTGGCTGAAAGCGGTAGACAGCATGGCCTTGCAGGAATCCCTGCGGAAGCTTGATACCGCCTATAAGAACTTCTTTGAAAAGCGGGCGAAATATCCACGGTTCAAGTCGAAGCACTGCCATAGTCAGAGCTATCGCACCCGCAACCAGTCCAACGGCATCCGTTTCGTAGCTGGAAAGTTGAAACTCCCTAAAATCGGCCTTGTGAAAATCAAGCAGAGCCGTGCTTTCGAGGGTAGAATCCTGAATGCTGCGATCAGCCATACTGCTTCGGGTAAATACTTCGTGTCCCTCTGCGTGGAGCAGGACATTGAAAACCTGCGGCAGGTGAACCGTGGTGGGCAGGTCGGTATTGATGTAGGGCTGAAAGAATTCTATTCAGACAGTAACGGCAATACCGTTGCCAATCCCCGTATACTCCGTAAGCTTTCCAGGAAACTTGCCAGAGAACAGAGCCGGCTCTCCCGCAAAATGCCACGGTCAAAGAACCGCGACAGGCAAAGAGTGCGTGTTGCCCGTGTCTATGAGAAGATAGCCAATACCCGCAAAGACTTCCTGCATAAGGTATCAACTCAGCTTGTTCGTGAAAACCAAACGATAGCGGTTGAAGACCTGAAGGTGAAGAACATGCTGAAGAACCACAAACTGGCCAAGGCTATTTCCGATGTATCATGGAGCGAGTTCTTTCGGCAGTTGGCGTACAAAGCAGAACTGTACGGAGCGGAAGTGCTGAAAGTGCCTACGTTCTACCCGTCCAGCCAGACCTGCCACGTTTGCGGCTATCAGAATCCAGAGGTCAAAGACCTTTCCGTAAGGAAATGGACTTGCCCAAATTGTGGAGAGCCACACATGGACAGGGACACCAATGCGGCACGGAACATACTCGCGAAAGCGTTGGCGGACAAAGCCGCCTGAATACATATACCGTGGGACACACGGAAATCTACGCTTGGGGAGAACGTGTAAGTCGATTTGGCTACGGTTGGATTGCAGTGTTCGTCGAACCAAGAATTCCCTGGCTTCAGCCATGGGGAGTGTCAATTGGGCGGTATATTCTGTGCTGACAAGAAAAATTGCCGGCTATGGGATTTCCTCGATTGCCGCAACCCGGCACATTTTTTTCTATGGCCTGCTGTTTATGTTGCCGGCCCTGTATATTTTTTATTTCCATTGGGGGCTGCAGCGTCTTACGAATCTGGTGAATTTGGGCAATCTGCTGTTCCTGGGTCTTGGCGCGTCGGCACTTTGCTTTGCAACCTGGACCTTCAGCGTGAAGGTTCTGGGAGCAGTCCGCACCAGCGTATACATTTACCTGGCACCGGGCATTACGACGATTTGTTCGGTGATTGTCCTCCATGAGAAGATCACGGGCATGGCGGTTATCGGTATTTTATTGACACTGACCGGACTGCTGCTTTCCCAGGGGCTGCCCATCGGCAAGAAAATGCGGCGGCAGGATTGAGGCTGGGGTGGGCTGTTATTGGGATTGGTCAGCAGAAATTGTTTATCAGCCATTTATTTAAAAAATCCAGCTGTTGCTGCGTGTGGAACCAGTGCTCGCCTTTTTCCATTACTGTTACCATGCAGTTGAACCTTTGAGAAAAATTACGCAGAGTGTCAGGGCTGGTGAGATGATCAGCGGTGCCATATAATATTTTTGTCGGGACATCCCATTTTGTGATGGGATGTTTTTTTACATATAGCCAATAGTTCCAGTCGAGTATATGTCCGCAGGCGGTGGGAAGCTGGCCGGCTTGTTGCAGTTGGGCCTCAGAAATATTGGCGCTGGCCATCAGGTCGGAAATCAGCAGCTCCATATCGAGAATGGGGGACACAAACAGGCAATTTTGCAGTGGTGCGTCTTTCAGGCTCAGCATACTGAACCAGGCTCCAATGCTGTTGGCAAAAAGTGAGATCTCTGGCCAGTTCTCCTGGCTGTAAGACATAATACATGCCAGCTCAGGTACGACTGTCCAGGGTACAAGGGGTATCGCTTCTGACTGGCGGCTGCCATGCGTGGGGAGGTCTATGCTCAGAATCTGGCAGCCATAGGGACAAAGTCTGTCAGCTAAGGTGATGGCTTCTTCTTTATTTCCGCCTTGTCCATGGACATAGATATAGAGCTTATCCGCTGTTGTTCCCCAAAGGATAGCGGGAATTCTCTGGATGGATATAAATTGTTTCTCCATAATACAGGTACCTCCGATAATAATGTAATTAGCTATAATACTAATATAATTAGTATTATAGACAAGGATGATTTTTTTGTCAACATTACCAGCTAAATTATGAATTGGATTCTTGACTGTACTAAGCAGGTTAGTTAAACTTGAGCTTGTGAGGTGAAAAAAATGCGGGTTACAAAGGAAAAAGTAAGGCAGACCGCGGCGATATTGCTTGATGAAAAAGGATTGCATGGGATATCACTTAAGGATATCGCTGAGAAGCTGGAGATAAGAACACCTTCCTTGTATAATCATATCGATAGCCTGGATTCCCTGTTGCGGGAAGTTGCTCATACAGGGATGCGCCAAATGAATGCAGGCATGGAAAAGGCCGCCATTGGAAAATCGGGGAGCAAGGCTCTGCAGGCGGTGAGTATAGCGTATTTAGATTTTATTGTGGAACATCCTGGGATCTATGAGACTATTCAATGGGCAACATGGAATGGAACGGCAGAAACAGCAGCAATTTTTTCTCAATATATGTCGCTGCTCAGAATATTGCTTTCTTCCTGTGGTGTAAAGGAAATGTATATGGACGAAGTATTGGCCATAGTGACTGGGGAAATCCATGGATATACGACGCTGCAGCTGAGGGTGGCGTTTGCGCATCCGGAAGAGGTCAGAGAAAAACTGGCTGCAGCGGTAGACACCTTGCTGACAGGTGTTTTTCAAAAATATTGTTGAGGTACGGGGTGGGAAAGTATGGATGAGCAAAAATTAGCATTGGTGCTGTTACCGGAGATTTACGGCTGCAATGCTTTTATGGAAGAAATTCAGGCGTCTTATACAAAGCGGGGGATTGCGGTGTTCTGTCCAAATCTCTGGATGCGGGCGCCCTTTGGCTATGAGGAGCAGGAGGAAGCCTACGCCTATTTTCAGCAGCACATAGGCTTCGGGGTCTACCGGGATATCGATTACCTGCTGGAGGAATTGCAGGCGGCCTATGACCGGGTGGTCGTGCTGGGATTCAGTGCGGGGGCGACCCTGGCCTGGCGCTGCAGCGCCCTGGGACATGTCGATGGTGTGATTGCCTGCTATGGCTCACGCATCCGTGATTACCCTGAGGTGGAGCCGCGCTGTGATACCTTGCTGCTGTTCGCACAGCAGGATTCCTTTCCGGCTGCAGAGGTGCTCATGGCACTGCAGCGGAAAAAAAGGGTACGGGGACATATCTTCCCCGCCAGGCATGGCTTCCTGGACCCGCATGGGCCGACAGCTGACGCCCGGCAGGCACAGGAAGCCTGGAGGCGCATCGATGGCTTTTTGCAGGAAATTTGTGCGCTGGGTCAGTGAAACGAGGATGAATACGGGTGTATGGATTTGAGGGGAGGCAGCGTATATGGAGCACTTGGCGAAAATTGCCAGGGCTGCGAATACCTTGACGGCGTATCTGGCTCTGCGGGATATTCCCGAGCTTACTGCAGCGGCAATGCAGCAGAAATATGGGCAAAGCCGGGCGGATGTGCTCATCCTGTTTGGCGGCTCGATTCCCTTTGGCTGCGATGTGGCAGCCAGGGCCTGGCTGGCAGGAATTGCCGATAGGCTGCTGCTGGCGGGCGGGGCTGGTCATACGACACAGGCCTTGCGGGATGCGTTTTCCGGGCGCTATCCGGCGATGGAGACAAAGGATCGCCCGGAGGCAGAGCTCATGGCCGAATACCTTTCCAGTGTCTATGGGATTCGGGGAGCCGGTATAGAATCAAAGTCGACGAACTGCGGCAATAATGTGACCTATGCATTGAACAGGCTTCGCGAACTGGACTGGAAAGCGGAAAAGCTGCTGATCCTGCAGGACGCGTCCATGCAGCGGCGCATGGATGCCACCTTCCGGGCGGCGCTGCCGGCAGAGGGCTATACTGTCATCAATTATGCGCCTTATCGTCCGGAAATCGTTGTGCGGGCAGGAAAGCTGGTTTTTCGGGAAACCTGTTGGGGGCTTTGGACTATGGAGCGGTATCTTACGCTCCTTTTAGGAGAAATTCCCCGGCTGCGGGATGATGAAAACGGCTATGGCCCACGGGGAAAAGGATTTTTGGCGCATGTGGATATTCCTGAGGAAGTGGAAGCGGCTTTCCAGTTGTTGCAGCAGAGCGGTCTGGGGAGCGTACGGCTGGCCAATGCTGCCTACCGGAGCTGACAGGCGGCATTGGTGCTCAGCAGGAGAGAAGCTTTGCCAGCTGCCGCAGTCCGGCGCAGATGTCCGCAGGCTTCGCATAAGCGTAGGAAATCCGCAGGTATTGGTTTGATTGTTGATCGTAGATGGTTCCGGGGTTAAGTAAAATGTTCCGGGCACAGGCCGCTTTGAAGAGGGCTGGCATGGATACCGGTTTTTTCAGTTTCAGCCAGATATAAAAGCCGCCGGCCGGGGTATTCCAGCTGGCCAGCTGGCTGAAATTGGCCTGCAGACATTCCAGGGTGAGGGCACGGCGCTGCCGCAGCTTTTCGCGCAGCTGCAGCAGATGCGGGCTTTCAAGGTCACGGCGGAGCCATTCGGCGGCAACCCATTGGGACAGGGTACTGGAGCCGTAGTCATGCTGCATCTTGAGATCTGCAAGGCGGCGGATGATCGGTTCCGGGCCGGCAATCCAGCCGATGCGCAGCCCGGGGCCAATGGTTTTGGAGAGGCTGCTGACATAGAGGACGAGTCCGCTATCATCGAGGGCCTTGAGCGGTGCCGGCGGCTCCTTGTCCAGCCAGAGGTCACGATAGACATCATCCTCGATGATGGGCAGCCGTGCCTGCTGGCAGAATCGGAGCAGTGCCTGCCGTTTTTCCAATGGCAGCAGGGATCCCGTGGGATTATGGAAGGTGGGAACCGTATAAAGCAGTGCATGGCGATGCGCCTGCTGCTGTTTTTTGAGGGATGCCAGCGAAAGGCCGCTGCTGGTCATGGGGATTTCAGAAAACCGGAGCTGCAGGGAGCGGAAAAGCTTTAGCGAAAGCAGATAGGACGGCCGCTCGACAAACATTGCGTCCTTTGGGGCCAAAAGACCGAAGCAGATGAGCTGGAGCGCCTGCAGCGCGCCGGAAACAATCAGAATGTTGGCGGGGGCGGCAAGGATGCCATTTTTTCGTAGGTGTCGGCTGACCTGTTCCCGCAGGCTCAGCAGTCCCTGCGGTTCCTGGTAGCCGAAGCTGTCTATTTTGGGTGCCGTTTCAGCGATGAGCTGCCGGAGTGCATCGTTGGGAAAAAGTTCCGGAGCCAGCTCGCCGGTTCCGAGCCGGATCATCTGAGGAGCGAATTCCAGTTCGTTGATTTGCTGGACCATGGGCTGGTTGGAGAGAAAAGCATCGGTGGAAAGGCGCTCATTCCAGCTTCGGGCGGCTGCTGCCAGCTCTGACCAGGCGGAACCGTTCACGACGATGCCGCTGCCCTGGCGGCTGCTTATATAGCCATCCGCGCGGAGTTCATCCAGTGCAGGCAGCAGCGTGCTGCGGTTTACCTGGAATTCCCTGGCCAGCAGGCGCTGCGGTGGCAGGCGGGTGCCATCCGTCCATTGGCCGGACTGGATTTTGCCCCGGATGTAAAGATAAATCTGGCGGTAAAGCGGCAGCGCCGTATGGCGCGCGGGCTGCCAGTCAATCGTAAGCATGAAATCACCTCAAGCTAAGAATAACGGAATTTGTGTCCGAATACAAGAATTGGCTGGGAAAAAAACAAACCAATTGGTTGTCGAAACACCTCCTGCTTTCGTTTAGGATAAAAAGCAGGAGGTGTTTTTATGAGCCGTGCTTTTTTTCATGGATTTATTTTGGCTTTGGGCCTTATTCTGCCGCTGGGAGTGCAGAATCTGTTTGTCATGCAGCAGGGAATGCTGCAGCCCAGGCTTTTGCAGGCAGCGCCGGCTGTAGTTACCGCAGCGCTCTGTGATACAGTTCTGATCTGCTGTGCCGTTGGTGGTATGTCGCTGGCACTTTTGGAGCTGGACTATCTGCGTATAGGGCTGATCGCTTTGGGCAGTCTGTTTCTTTTTTATATGGGCTGGAAGAATTGGTGCAGTTCGCAGACTTTAGCAGCCCCGGGAATAGGAACCAGGGTGCCTGCCGCGCGTGAGCAGGTTTTGTTTGCCCTATCGGTTTCGCTTTTGAATCCCTATGCTTTTATGGACATCCTTGGTGTCATTGGCACCAGCTCGCTGCAATACGCGGGTGGGGAAAAACTCGCTTTTACCGCAGCGACGGTTCTTGTTTCCTGGCTATGGTTCACGCTGTTGAGCCTGGTCGGACATGGTCTGGATTTTTTGCCGGCCGCCTTGCAGCGGCCGGGAAGCCTGCAGCGTTTTTCGGCGCTGTTCATGTGGGGAAGCGCGGTGTATTTGCTGTCACAACTGTTTTGAGCCAGGGAGCTGTTCTTTAAAGCAGGCAATGAAATTTGCGGCAGCCGTTGCCAGCGGCTCGTTTTTGAGCCAGACCAATGCGCTGGTATTTTGGACGCAGGGATCGCTGAGCTGCTTTATGCTAAGGCTTGTGTTGGCAAAAATCGGTGGCGCGAATTCAGGAACGATGGCGATGCCCAGACCTTCCCTTGCCCAGGTAAGCAATGGCAGGATTTCATCACTGATACAAAAGATATTGGGCCGGCAGCCGAGCCGGTGAAAGTATGCAGTGACAGTTGCATAGTAACGGCGATGTATCAGCAGCGGAGCGTTTTTTAGCTGGCGCAGCGGGAAGGCGTTTTCTGGTAAGGTAAAACAGTCTGGCGAAGCAGCAATGGACATGTGCTCGGCAGGAACAGCAATATGCGCATAGCGCAGGTCATCCACGGGCAGGCGGACAAAGGCAAGATCGATGAGATGGGCATTGAGGCGTTCCAGCAGATGCGGCGTATCTCCCTGGCGCAAATCAAAGGAAATCTGCGGATAGCTTTTATGGAATCTGGTAATGACCTCCGGCAGCAGGGAACGGCCCGAGGAGTTGATTGTGCCAATCGTAAGGCGTCCCTGGAGGCCGTGGGCTGTTTCCTGCACCTCCGTCCGGGTGTTCTGGGCCAGGGCGATCAGCTGCTCGGCCCGGCGCTTCAGCAGACAGCCGGCCTTTGTCAAAACAATATGCTTCTTATCCCGCTGGAAAAGCTGGACATCGAGTTCCTTTTCCAGGGCAATCATTTGCTGACTGAGTGGGGACTGCGTGATATGCAGGCGCCGGGCGGCCTTGGTGATAAGGCCCTCCTCGGCAACTGCTAAAAAATAAGTGAGCTGGCGGATATCCATGGGCAGGCTTCCTTTCTTGTAGTTAATAAACAACTGAAAAACAGCTGAAATAAGCGTTTTTAATCTGTAATTCTTTTCCTTATAATATAAGCATAAGGGGCTGGCCGTCAAGGAAAATCCGCTGCGGCCGCTAACGTTTGCTTGGAAAGGAAGAGAAGGACATGAGTATCATTGCGCTGCCGTTTGTTGGCTTTTTGATTGGGATTCTGCTGATATCACTGGGGGGCGGCGGTGGCGGCCTCTATGTGGGAATCCTTACGGCCTTTTTTGCGGTTCCGCCTGCTGTGGCTGCAGCTACTTCGCTGGCTACCATCATACCGACGACGGCGATTGGCTCCTTCAGCCATTGGAAGGCCGGAAATGTGAATGTGCGATTGGGGGCCATCATGATGGGCGGGGCTGTTTTGGGTGCGGTTGCCGGTTCAGCGGCCTCCGAATATGTGCCCTCTTATTTTTATAACAAGATCACGGGCGGCTTGCTGCTGATTTTGGGGGTGCAGATGCTGCTGGCCTATGGCAAAAAGAGCAAAACAAAAAAGCCCCGGCTTCAGCAGGTCCAGGTGACTGGCTCCGGAAGATGCAGGGCGGTATTCTATGGCTTTCTTGGTGGGTTTATGTCAGGCATGGTGGGGGTGAGCGGAACGACACCTATCATCGCCGGCCTGACGGTCCTAGGCTGTGGGGGACTCGAAACGGTAGGGACCTCGGTCTTTGTCCTGGTGGGGATATCAACGACGGGATTCCTTATGCATCTGGGGCTGGGCAATGTGGATTGGTCGCTGGTTGCCTCACTGATTTTAGGTACGACACTCGGAGCTTTTTTAGGACCGGTTGTACTGCAGCATTTGAGCCGTGAACGGCTGGAAAAAATCCTGCCGCCGCTGCTGATCGTACTGGTCCTTGGCATGGGAGGCATTGTGTTTTTTAAATGATACTCCAGGAGAATTTCTTGAGAAGCTACAGAGAAAGATCATTGTGCTGACAATTTGAAGAGGGAGGCTCCTTTTGAGCAGCCGGTGTTTGAAAAAGTCCACGACTCCATATTTTGCACTAAAATGTAATAATGTATAGGCTGCGGCGTATAAGATACATCAGAACAAAATATTGCAAAGGGGTCGATTAAAATGACAGAAGCTATGAAAGAAATGAGAATGGAAGAACTGGACCAGGTAGCCGGTGGGTACGATTACACGATGACGGCCGTATCTTCGGTCAAGGATGGAGCCGGAAATATCATCGAACAGACGTGGAAGCTGTTTAATCGTCAGTGGTAAATTGCAAGTGCAAATTGAACACCGATATAATCAAGAAACATTATCAATAGCATAAACTTCATCGAGAAAACGGTCGAATAGTTCCGTTGGTGTATGGTAGCCAAGAATGCGACGTGGACGCTGGTTCAGCGTATCGGCCATGGTCAAGACATCTTCATCGCTGAATGGCTCTATTGATGTACCCTTCGGGATGAAATCCCTCAGCAGTCCATTATGACGCTCGTTTTGAGGACGTTCCCATGAGCTGTACGGATGCGTGAAATAGATGGAGGTGCCAAGTCTCTCAAACTTGGACAGTGTCTCGAATTCCGGGCCATTGTCGGCGGTCATCGTCTTGAATACCTGACTGAAACGCTCTTTGCCGTATAGGTCCTGCAGTTTATTCATCGCATCCTCAACACCAGCACTGGTACGTCCTGAGATACGAATGGCTATGTAGTTGCGCGTTACCTTTTCCACAGCGGTAAAGGCAACGGCCTCGCGGCCTTCTCGCTGGCCAACAACCGTATCGATTTCCCAATGACCGATNTCGGTTCCTTTGCTGACAATAGCTGGGCGTTCTTCAATGCTACGGCCTTTCATACGCTTGTTCTTGCGATTCCATTTNCGGTGCCGCTTACGCCCCAGTGCCTGCGGAACATCAAAAAGAGAAAGCGGCAGCTTGCCAGCCCAAAGCATATTGTAGAGCGTTTTGGTACAGGGAATCTGCGCAGGCTGAAACAAGTTTTGCAGTCTGGCATGGCCAACACAGGTATCCAATGACCACCGCTTCTTACGGACATGTTCAGCCATCCATTGGATGAAGGGCTCGCAGTTATCGTTATCAAGCTTGCAGGGGCGTCTGGAACTCTTACGATGCTCCTTGTACACATGCTGTCCGCGCTTAGCCGTATACTTCGGTATACGGCCACGACTGCCTTTACGCTCTGGTGTTCCACGTCGTAGTTCGTAATAAACGGTAGTGTGCGCACAACCAACCGTAGCTGCAATGCCNCGAAGCGAATAGCCCTGCTCATGGAGAGCTTGAATCATGCCGCGCTCATCCAGCGTGAGATGGTGACCCAGTTTACGACTTCCCTCGATTGTGTTAAAATTGGATTGATCCATAGTGATTACTCCTTTGTTTGTGATGTTTCGCAAAACCATTTTAACACAGGAAGTCACTATGGATTTTTATTTTTTGATTAACTGTTCAACTTCATTATACAACGGACCTTTAATCGTCAGTCGGGTAATTTCGAATATTATACCGCCAGTGATGTCAAAAGCATGTTGACGAAAATCAACGAGTCGAATAAGGGCAGAGGGGAAGATATCGTTCGCTTGTTTAATGGCAATACCGGTGAGATAGTCAGACAATGGCGGGTAGACTGAATGCGTAGAAAAAAATTTACAGCATGTAAAATGTAAAAAGCTGTCGCATCTTGTGCAAATGCGGCAGTTTTTTGGTGTCGTTGTTTCAGGATGGTGTATTGCCGGGAAAATGTGCTGGGAGTGTTGTCTGTGCAAATTCTGGCTGTCTTACGTCGGCTGTAGTCGATTCCATCGAGAAAAAGCCTTTCCGGCGATTTTGCCACGGTGCAGCATACCATTGCGGCTGCGGTGCAGGCATGTCATGTAGAGGTAACGATGCTCATTGTGCCGGGGAAAAATGATGCGTCAGAGGATATGGAATGCGAAGCCGCCTGGCTCGCATGGCTGTCGGCGGAACTGCCTATTCATATCAGCCGGTTTTTTCCGTGCTATGAGGCAGGGGATATTCCGGCTAGAGGAGAAATGAAATGCGAGAATTAATTGCCTGTTGCGGGTTAGACTGTGAAAAATGTGAAGCTCGTAAAGCAACGATGATGAATGACGATAAACTGCGGGAAAAAATAGCGCAGGATTGGTCGGCGCTGAATCATGTTCTAATCACGACGGAAATGATTAATTGTATGGGGTGTCGGGCAGACGGGGTAAAAACGCCCTTTTGCGCTGGTATGTGTGAAATCAGAAAATGTGCGCTAGATAAAGGATTTGCAACTTGTGATGACTGTCAACAACTGGAGTGCTGTAAAACGGTGGGGATGGTTGTCGGAAACAACAAAGATGCTTTGGAGAACTTGCGAAAAGGCGAGTAAATCAGGACAGTCTTATGCAAGGAGAGAAACGAAGGGAATATGGAAAGAACTTAAAAACAGTAGATTCTTGACAAGTAAACGATCGTTCACTATACTATTAGTAAACGATCGTTTACTAATAGTAAGGAGGTATTATGGATACAAAAGAGCGCATTATGTGGGAAGCCGTTAAGCTTTTCGCCAAAGAAGGGTATGAAGCAGTATCTGTGAGTCAGATCGCTGATCAACTTGGAATGACGAAAAGTGCGTTATACAAACATTATAAGAATAAGCGGGATATTTTTGACAGCATTCTGCACCATATGGAAACCTTAGATCAGGAGAACGCATCTTCTTGTTCGATGCCGGAGTGGCCCAGTGAGGTAATGCCGGAGGCATATCAGCGGGTCGAAATAAAGGAACTGGTAGACTTTTCTGTAATGCAGTTCAGGTATTGGACAGAAGATGAATTCGCGGTGAGCTTTCGACGCTTGCTGACATTGGAACAGTATCGTAATGAAGAGATGAGGAAGCTCTATCAGCAATATCTGGCATCTGGTCCGCTGCGCTATGTAGAGGATGTATTTATTGGGATGGGCGTTGATCGGTTAAAAGCTAAGGACATGGCATTGGATTTTTATGCACCGATGTTTTTGATGTACAGTATATATGATGGCATGGCAGATGGGGATAATATTGTTGAACAGTTGAAAGATCATATTTGTCTTTTTTTAAAGAAGTTTACGAGGAGGAAGTAATTTGAACTATATTTTGAGTCAGAAATATGATACACCTGAGTTGCAGAAGAAAATTATGGGGCCTAATCCAGTCAAACTTGCGGAAGAGTTATTACAAGGCAATCAACTGCCGGAGAGAGCTGTAGTATGTGATTTGGGAAGTGGGCAGGGATTGACCTCTGTTTTTCTAGCGAAGGAATATGGTTTTACTGTATATGCAGTTGATTTATGGAGCGAGCCGTCAGAAAATCAGCAATTTTTTACATCGATGGGGGTTTCGACGGAACAAGCTATTCCAATCCAGGCAGATGCACTGGCACTCCCTTTTGAAAAGGATTTTTTTGATGGTGTTATAAGTACAGACTCGTATAATTATTTTGGACGGGATAGTGCATACCTGGATCAGCATTTACTGCCTTTTGTGAAACCGGGTGGCTATGTATATATAGCTATTCCTGGGATGAAGCAGGATTATCATGCAAATATTCCGCAAGAGTTGTTGCTTTCATGGACACCTGATCAGCTGGACTATTTGCAGGATGTAAGCTATTGGCGAGAAATGGTGGAGCACAGCCAGGCAGAGGTGCTGGATGTTCGGGAGATGGAAAGTCATGATGAGGTCTGGGAAGATTGGTTAAGGCAGGATAATGAGTACGCTATTGGCGATCGAAAATCAATGCGGGCAGGTGCAGGAAAATATTTGAACTTTATTGCTATCGTTTTACGAAAAAAGATGCAAGAATAATAAGGCTGCTTATCGGCAGCAGCAGATGTCGATAAATAAGGGAGGGACGAATCATGATGATTCTTTGTATTGCAGTGGCTTCATACAAAGCTGGTACAGCGACACCTGTATGAAGCGACAGATGGTCGCTGACAGCCAGCTTTGCTTATAGAGGAAAGAAATGAATTTTAAGCAAAGAGGGTAAACAAATGAACTTTAAAATTGTGGACATGGAAAGCTATTATCGGAAGGGTGTGTTTCGTCATTTTTCCGAGGACTGCAAGTGCTCAATCTCAATGACACATCGTTTGGATGTAACGGAACTGGAGCGTTATTCCAGAAGGACAGGTAGGAAATTTTATATCAATTTTTTGTATCTGCTGGCAAAAGTATTGAATTCGCGAGAAGATTATCGTATGGGGTACCTATGGCAAACAAAGCAGGTAATTGTATACGATAAGATCAACCCCACACAGTACATTTTTCATGACGACACGGAAACTTGTACACCGGTGTATACGGAGTATCAGGAGAATTATGAAAAATTCTATGCAGGCTGTGCTGCAGACATTGCAAGAGCGAAGACATCCAGGGGATATGGACTGGACATGGAACATCATCCTAATTGGTTTGATGCATCCTATATTTCCTGGTTGTCGTATGATTCACTCCATATTGAGCTTCCAGATGGGTATCTTTATTTTTTACCAATCGTAAACTGGGGACGCTATCAAAGAGAGGGAGAGCGGTTAGTGATGCCAGTAAGTGTCCGCTTGAATCACGCAACAGCAGATGGGTATCTTGTATCGAAGGTTTTTCTGCTTATACAAGAAGAAATAGCAAAATTCGTGACACGGCACAAAATTAAATCATAAGAATTTTCGCATACAGATTGCAGTCAGTTGAACTGTTGCAATCTGTATGTGTTAATTGGAATATATCCAGCAAAAAATGAAATGCAAGAATTAATTGCCTGTTGCGGGTTAGACTGTGAAAAATGTGAAGCTCGCAAAGCAACGATGATGAACGACGATAAACTGCGGGAAAAAGTAGCGCAGGATTGGTTTGCGTTGAATCATGTTCTAATCACAACGGAAATGATTAATTGGTAACTGCTCAATAACATAGTGTATTAAAAAAGCACAGCCCATATTGTATACTCAAAGATACGAATATGGGCTGCGCTCTATATTTTATTTGCAATGATTTATAATCTCCAAACTCCAGGGCAGATATTTCTGCAATATCTCCGGCTGGCGTTGGAAGGGCTCATTCGGCAAATGCTCTAACAGATANATCAGATATTTATATGGATCGATTTCATTTGCCTTGCAGGTCTCCATAAGGCTGTATATTGCTGCGCTGGCGGTGGCTCCCTTGGGACTGCCGCTGAAAAGCCAGTTCTTCCGTCCAATGGTAAAGGGGCGGATGCTTCCTTCCGCTAAATTATTAGAGATATTGCAGCGGCCATCCTGCAGGTAGCCTTCCAATCCTTTACGGTTTGCGGCAGCGTAGTTCATTGCCTGGCAGAGCTTGGATTTGGGCAGTACATTGCCTTTCTGTGTTTCAATCCACGACCAAAAAGCCTGCAAAAGCGGTTTTTCTCGCTGCAGACGTGCCTCCTGGCGCTTTCCTGGTGAAAGTTCGGCCAGTTCCTGTTCTATGGCAAACAGTTTATTGATTTGTCCGATGCCTTCTTTGGCAAGACTGCCGGAAAGGTCATCCACTCCGGGCGCGATGGCATCCACGAAATACCTTCGGGCATGCGCCCAGCAAAGACATCGCGTGACATCCTGCACTTTTTCGTAGCCAACATAGGCATCGGTATGCAGGAATCCATGGAATCCCTCCAGATATTCTTTCGCACAGCTGCCGCTCCGACTGGGCTGGTAGTCGAAAAGCCGGATCTTATGCAGCGGTTCATATTTGCCGCTGGTATAAAGCCACATGTAAGATTTCGTGGTATTCTTACGACCTTTTTCGCCCAGTACCTGTACAGGTGTCTCATCTGCGTGCAGGCAGGTTTCCCGCAGGAGTTCGTCCTTTAATGAATCTACTACCGGCAGCAGCCAGTCTCTCGCTGCAAGGATGATCCAATTGGCCATGGTGCCACGGCTCAGTTTCACGCCAAGGGTCAGCCATTCCTTTTCCTGCCGGCTGAGCGGTACTGCATAAAAGTATTTCTGCAGCATGATATGGGCAATACTGGATGCCGAAGCCATGGAATGTGCCTCTTATTTTCTGCAGCAAGTGAGTCAATCTGATTCTGCATCGCAACTTCTCGTAAATCTGTCATGGTATCCTCCCCTTAAAAAGATGTATTCCCAGTATAACAGAAAAAGGCTTAGATTCCTAGAAAAAACTGGGAACCCGAGCCTTTTACATACAATTTTTTACCTGTATCTTTTTGACCGCCTTGGGCTGGTCAAGGGAAAGCCCTTCGAGCAGCCAGCGAAATTCCTGTGGATTCAGCATCCGCAGGGCATCTGGAGCAGCCGGCCATTGAAAGCGGCCGTTTTCTAACCGTTTATACAACAGAACAAAACCATCGCCTTCCCAAAACAAGGCCTTGATGCGATCATGCTTGCGGCCGCTGAACAAAAACAAGGCTGGCTGAAATGGATTCAGCTTGAATTTCTGCTGTACCAGCGCTGCTAAACCATCGATGGATTTACGCATATCCGTCTTTCCGCAGGCCAGATAAATCTGGGATGCGGATAAAAAATCTCCTAACATAAGGGCTGTACCCGCGATAGGATCTGCAGTGTTCTCTGCAAAAGCTCAGGCGATGTACGCATATCCACATCGATTTGGAATGTACCATAATGCAGGGACAGCCTGTCTGCAGCAACAACAGGGGATTCTGCCATAGACAGTGGGGCAAAGGCTGGAACATTCTCCATGGGTACAAGCTGTTTTTCTCCACTAAGCTCCTTTCGTAAAAGGCGGAGCCAATAGAAAAAAGCATGCTGGCTTAAATCCCGATCCGCACAAAAGGCACGAATGGTCAAGCCGCTTTTACGCTGCTCAGCAATGATGCCAGCCCATTTTTTCAACCGATATTCACGTGTGGTTTCTTTGATACCCAAAAACAGCATACCTCCTCAAAGTTTTTCAACCGACTTGAAAAAGTGGGAAAACTTGAATTTGATAGTGCTATTATCTCACATAGGGTAGCAACGTACCATCCACTATGTTATTGAGCAGTTACATTTGTTTGGCATGTGTCCGCGCTTTTCCCTCGAAAAAAATAGCAGGACAAGTTCATGTGTTTGTGTTGCTTGAGGGTGCACAGCTAGATCTGGTGTTGCTCAATCAAGGAATTGAGCTAATTGGTGATTATTGTGATGATTATTTTGTAACTCTGGGCATATGTGAATCCAATCTAAAAGAGTATCATGCAGTCATTTTTGCCGGAATAGAAAAATAAGGGAGGAAGTGATTGAGTGGAATCGACAAAGGCAAAAATTATTCATATAGCTGAAATGCTTCAAGGGACAGACGAATTTTCGCCTTTGACAGCTGTAGAAATTGGCAGGCGCTTAGAACAAGAGTATGGCATTATCGCAGAACGTAAATCTATTTGTCGGGATATTCGTGTACTGCGTGATGAATGTAACCTGGATATACTGCTTTCTGCTGACAATGAAAAGGGCTATTTTTTGGCAACACATACCTTTGAGGACTGGGAATTGAAATTGTTGATGGATGCTGTGATGGATATGCGTTTTTTGCCGAAAAAGGATAGACTTTCTTTGCTCCGAAAATTGCGGGAACAGGCGAGCCGGCGGGCAGGTAGAATGCTTAAGGAGATCACGCCGTATATGGGGAGCAGTGAAAAACGCAATACAGGTGTGAAGCGGGCAATTGATAGGATTTTAGCAGCGATTAAAAACAATCACCAGCTTGAATTCCAATATCAGGACAGGCAGTTGGACGGAACGGTGAAATTGCGGAAAGATGGCAGGCTGTACAAGGTAAACCCTTATGCATTGGTTTTTCGGAATAATTTTTATTATTTACTTGGTAATTATGATAAATATCAAAATCTTGGTTTCTATCGTTTGGATCGTATAGGAAAAATCATGGAGACAGCTGATGGTCGAAAGTCAATTATTGATATTTTAGGAAGAGATGCTGCAAAGAAAATGGCAGAGTTTATTCAGCATTCTGTTTATAACTTTATTGGGGATGAGCTGGAAATAAAAATAGCTTTTCCTGAGTATATGGTAAATGATATCATGGATAGCTTTGCAGAGAAGGATCTTCGGATAACTAAGATTTCAGCAGAAAAAGGAAACATATACGGCTATGAAGCCTGTATCAAAACGACAAATAGTGAGGGACTTTATTATTGGCTATTGCAGAGAGCAGATCATATTAAGGTGTTGGCACCAGAAATTGTTAAGCAGGAGCTGATTCGAAAAATTAAGGCGATGCTGATGGTTTATGAAAAAGGGAGGAATTGAGTATGGCTAATCAAGTAGAGCAGGAGCTTTGTGAGATGTATAAGAAGATTTTTGACGAAAACAAAGATATTTGTGATCGATGCCGAGGGGAAAATATTTATCTTTCTAAGCCACTTAGTGCATGGCTGGTAGGGGATGATTTTTGTAATCCTCCAGGGCAAAAACCAAGAATTTTATTCGTTGGCAAAAATGCCATTGGGAATGGTCTAGGGGAGGACTACGGCAATTTTTGGCAGGTTTTTGAGGGCACAAGAGAGCATTTGTGGAATAAAAGATCGGCTTTTTGGCGTTATACCTGTGGAATCGTCCTTAAAATTTTTGGCGATGACAGTGCAGAACATATTGCAATGACAAATTTCATAAAATGTAATGAAGCCGAAAAGTCAAAAAAATATGCCGATACAAGCAGTCCTTCGATGAAGGAGAATTGTATCGGTGGATTAAAGATGTTGCGTAAAGAGATAGAAATCATCCGACCCAACATCCTGATTTTTTATACTGGGAAATATTATGATGACTATATAAAGAACAATGGGGTCATATTTGATGAATTTACAGTAAACATCAACGAAAAGAAGAAAATAGGTAAGAAGAATATGGATTGGCTGGCAGGAGAAGGATGGATAAGGGGACAGAGAATCGATGTGCTGCGCGTGTGGCATCCGCAGACGATGAAGCGTTGTGACTATATAAGTGCTATTTGCAAATGGATACGCTCTTGTAATCAGTCAAAATCTATTTATTAAAAAACATACTCAATGGAGGCGAATAGCAAAATGAAGAGGAACGCTATGCTGATAACGTGTTTATTGCTGATATTGATGATGTCAGTTATTAGCGGATGTTTTGGNCATATTTGATGAATTTACAGTAAACATCAACGAAAAGAAGAAAATAGGTAAGAAGAATATGGATTGGCTGGCAGGAGAAGGATGGATAAGGGGACAGAGAATCGATGTGCTGCGCGTGTGGCATCCGCAGACGATGAAGCGATGTGACTATATAAGTGCTATTTGCAAATGGATACGCTCTTGTAATCAGTCAAAATCTATTTATTAAAAAACATACTCAATGGAGGCGAATAGCAAAATGAAGAGGAACGCTATGCTGATAACGTGTTTATTGCTGATATTGATGATGTCAGTTATTAGCGGATGTTTTGGTGGAGAAAATGTGGGCCAGGGTGATTCAGCTGAACCAAATAAACAAAGTGAGGCGGTAACCGCTAATGATAAGCATGAGAACATACAGTACTCAGACAAGCATTCCATTATATGTCATGATGAAAAATATTATTTCGATGGTGATCAAAATAAACTGGTTATATTTTACACAAACGATGCATGTTCCTATCTGGAACTAAAATCAATCAAAAAAGATTGGAATCGCGGGGATCGTAAGGAATTTCGTTATGCGGTGACGATTGGTTCTTATCGGAAGGATACAGATACTGCGACAGAAAAATTACTTTATATTATGATGAAGAGTCCGGGCTATAGAGGAGGCGCGGTTCCGGCATTTGTACAGTATTCTACCGATAAGCATAAATGGACAACTATTTCAGATGATGATCAAGAACAAACGGCCCTCTGTATTTATGCAGTTGGCAAAGAAGTTGCAGAGCAGGAGCATTTAGAAAACATTATCAAATTGTTTAGAGCTGATGAGGAAAAATAGACATAGCGAGATTGTACTATTTTAGGGATTGTCAAGTAAAGTGTGTAAATCAATTTAAAAAGATGCCTGATATTTCTGGACCATAGCGCCGGTGATATTGGCAATCTTGTCAGCAACAATTTTCTTCCTGTTTTGAGTATCCTGTTATATTGCCGGATGTGGACGTTTGGGAGTCTGCCGTGGAGAAATATTTTGCTCTGGATTTTGGCTGCGGCTTTAGAGGTGTACAATCGCGGCTTTTTTCGTCTACTCATCTCTATCTGCCTGTACGTTTTGTACAATCCAGCGTGTATGTTTTTTAACAGGAATTTCTTGGAGCGTCAATCGGTAATGCGGCACGGTTCCGCGTTGCGGAATCTTGAACAGTGGCGTTATAATCAAATTATCTTAGAGAAAGGAATTGCTTTAAATGAGGGGGTATCCCCTTTTGGTCTATAAAGGGTTTAAGGTTGTCGATAAATTTGAAATGGAATCTATATTATTGAGGTATTTGCTATTATTTTAGCGGTGTATTTTATTATGTATGGTGTGCTGTATCGGCAGAATTGTGCCTGTGCAAAAAAATAATGCCTGTCTGAGAAATACAAGGCACCGTGATTCTGGGGCAAAGTGATACGACAGGTGTTATGGATTACTATACAGAGAAAGCAGGAATGGACATGGTGAATCTATATTATTTTTCGGCGGCGGGAAATTCGCTTTATGCGGCGAAGCAGCTGCAGGAGGCCTTGGCGCTGAATGGGCGGCAGGTTCGGCTGGTATCGGTTGCTGCGGCTATGCAGCAGCGTGATTTCTGTCCGGTGGGTGAGGTCGGGTTTGTGATGCCGCTGCATTTTTTCGGACTGCCGCTGCTGGTGCAGGATTTTTTACAGAAAGTAGATTTTAGCCAGGCATCGTATACGTTTGCGGTGATGACCTGCGGTTGGCACTATATGAGTGATGCTTTCCACGCACTGGGAAAATTGTTGACAGCCCGTGGCGGCTCGCTGCAGGCTGCGTATTATGTGGATATGGTATCCATCTATTTGCCGCTCAATGACATTCCGCCTGCCGCAAAGACGCAGCAGCGGCTGGAACAGGCTTCGGCAAAGCTTGACCGGGCGGTGGAAGGAATCTTACGGCAGGAAAAGGGCTGGGATAAAGAATATCTGCGGTTTGTTTCCCGCAAGATCCATGCGATCGTAGAGAAAAGGCGCCGTACCCTGGATCAGGGCTTTGCTGTCCAGGAGGGGTGTACAGGCTGTGGTCTTTGTGCACGGCTCTGTCCGGTAGAAAATATAGCTATGACTGCCGGGCGGCCTCAGTGGCAGAGACATTGCACGCAGTGCCTGGCCTGCCTGCATGGCTGCCCGCAGCAGTCCATTGAGCTTGGGCATCGCACGGTTGGTCGGCAGCGTTACCGGCATCCGGATATTGCGGTGCAGGAGCTCGTACATGATAGCAAGTGATGAATATAGCCGCATAATGGCAAAAAAAAAAGCCCGCGCTGGGCGGGCGGGGAACTATTCGAGCTTCCTGGCCAGGAATAGTTCTTTTTGTATGCGATTGTATTCGTCCATGGACATGAGTACGACATTTTTGCCGCTGGCCCGCTGGATGACGATGGTTTCTTTGTCATCATTGGCCCGGTCAGCAAACAGGGTGAATTCCTTTAGGAATTCTGAAGATGAGGTTGCAAGCATAAGCAGTTCCTTTCTTTGTCAGCAGGAGCTTTTGCCCAGCAGAGGATGACAGGCAGGCTTCAGGCTGCGAACCCTTACCAGGCGGACAGCCTCCTTGAAATCAACATCCTCACGGGCCTTTGCCGTTTCGTAGATGCAGAGGGGACTTTCCAGCCCCAGTTCACTGGCCGGCATGTAGACATATTCGTGATTGGCTGTATCACCAAAGATGACGCCAGCCTTCAATTCGGATTGTACCATAGTAGCCATAGAGGATCCTCCTTGTTAAAACATGTCCCGGCGCCACAGGAAGTAGCCGCAGCCAAAGGCGATGATTGTGGCGATGATGGCGATGTACAGAAAAGCCATGGGGTCGCTGGCAAAGGGCACCGTTACGTTCATGCCGAAAAAGCTTGAAATGACCGTCGGGATAGCCAGGATGATGGTCATAGCCGCCAGGAATTTCATGACCAGATTCAGATTGTTGGAGACGATGGAGGAGAAGGTATCCGCCATGCGGGAAAGGATTTTGCTGTACATTTCCACCATTTCCCGGGCCTGCTTGTTCTCGATGATGACATCCTCCAGCAGGTCCTCATCCTCCTCGTACATCTTCAGGATGGGGCGCAGGTTCTGATTCGAGCGCAGCCGCAAAAGCTTATCCAGTACGGCGCCGTTGGAACGCAGAGCCGCATTGAAATAGGTCAGGCCCTTCTGCAATTCCAGAAGCCGCAGGATTTCCTGGTTTTTCATGGAATGGCGCAGCTTCATCTCGATTTCATCGGAATATTTGCTGATCTGGCGCAGATAGCGCAGATAGAAGGTTGCAGATTTGTATAGGATCTGGAACAGGAACCGTGTCTTTTTGAATGTGCGGAAAAGCCGGGAGGTGTTCTCGTTGAATTCCGAGATCACCGGGGTTTCTTCCAGGCAGACAGTGATGATGTATTCCGTGGTGATGATGATAGCGAGCGGCAGTGTATCATAACTGTCGTGGCCCCGCATGACCGGCACATTGGTCAGGACCATGACGCAGTTATCCTCCACATCTGTATGGGAACGTTCCTCATCATCGAGTGCGGAGCGCAGAAAGTCGGGTTCAACCTCGGTGAGATTGCTGACGACCTTCAGCTCGTAGGGGGTTGGATCCACGATATTGATCCAGGCACCTTTTTCCAGCGTCTTCAGTGTGAGCTCCTGTAGGGGCCCGCTGTCTAAAGACTTGTATATTTTTAGCATGTATGGATGACTCCCTTCCATTTAAGGAGACTCCGTCACCATACCTGCTAAATAGATTCAAATGATTGCAAACAAGAAAAAAGACGAAATCCCCCTATTTAGTTTTATTTTTTCGTTAGACCGCGAACTAGGGTGGTCTGCGTCCATTTTCCTCACCAGCCTTTTGATTTTCTTTTATTTCCCTTAAAAATATTACTCCTATGCGGGATATTAGTCAACGTTTTTTTCCAGCAGCCGCCAGCATGGAGATGCTTTCTGCCATGGAAAGGAGTCGTTTCAGCTGTCAAAAATCTTTTGACAGCAAGGCAGCGGCTGTGCTATAATATCGTTTACGGTATAGGTAATCGTACCGAGGACTGCTAGCAGTCAGCAACCGGGGACGTAAAGGTTTCGACGGGGGTAGCTGGTGCACAGGCAGCGAGCCGGGGGGTCATCAACCCGTCAGTAAGGTGAAAACTTTTATTAAACATAAAAGCTAACGAAGATTACGCTTTAGCCGCTTAAGGCTAACCTCTGTTCGTTCTTTTCCCGCGTGAGCGGATAAGAGGCAAAGAGCGGGATACCTTAGGGCCAATTCTCGGAGGCCTGAATGGGAACCTTCATCGAGATCGGAGCAATAGAGCCTGTTTGTGGGCGCTTGCGCTTTTAAATCAAATCACAAACTGCGCTCGGAGAAGTCTGTGAAACAATGCTTTCGGACAGGAGTTCGATTCTCCTCGTCTCCACCATCTAAAACCCAAAAATCTTACAGCTGTTGTAAGTTTTTGAGATACGATAAGAGAAATACCATGACACGTTGGTTCGCGTCATGGTATTTTTTTATCATTTATCATCAGATAGCGTCATGGTATTTAATGATAAAACAGGCAATAAAAAACCGCTCCGAAGAGCGGCTTTTTTCGATTCGTGAGGTGGCCGGCAGCTGTTTGTTCAAAATTGGTCATGGGCTTGTCAGTTATTGCGGCAAAGGAATTTAATCTTGCCATGATCCCCAAGAATGCCTCCGCCAGTAACTGTATCAAGTTCTTCATTTGTGAGCTTAGGCTCTTCCCCGGCTAACAGTTCCGCATATTTCTTTTCATCCAGTCCAGCCTGTTTCATGAGTTCAAACATTTTTTCTTTGGTGATCATTGTACACATCTCCTATTTTTGTTTATTCTTTATACGCAGGAAAGCGGGAGTTATTACAATATTTTTGACAGTGAAATATTTGGATAGGACTTATTGAAAATGGCCTAAGCTGCTTAAGTAATTTGGCCCATTTCCCGATATACAGGTAAGAGGATGTGTTTTCTTTTCTTGAAAGGATTCGGGAGGGATTAATATGGTAGAGCGCATTGAAAAGGTTACCCGGGTCAAGGGCGTTGACTATGATGTGAGCCGCCCCTTTGAGCGCAAGGAAGGCTATGGCGATGGGACGGGACGGAACGGTACTTTTCAGCAGATGCTGAATAAGCAGATGAAAAAGAATACTGCAGAGACTGCTCCGGTGGCGGATGCCTATACAGTGGATATTCAGCGGGCTACCCAGTCGCTTTTTTATAAGGATGGGTTGAATCTGCGGGTGCTTGGAAAGGATCTTTATGGCGGATGACAAGGAATATATGAGGCTGGCCCTCGTGGAGGCTGAAAAAGCTGCAAGGCAGGGAGAGATCCCTATCGGCGCGGTGGTAGTGGATGCTGAGGGAAGCGTCGTTGCTGCAGGGCATAATATGCGGGAACAGTGGCATGACGGGACAGCCCATGCAGAGGTCATAGCGCTGCGGGAAGCGGGGCGGCAGCTGGGCCGGTGGCGGCTCTCAGGCTGCACGCTTTACGTGACAGTGGAGCCATGCCCCATGTGTGCAGGGGCCCTGGTCATGAGCCGTATAGACCGGCTGGTGTATGGTGTGCCGGATGCCAAGGCCGGCGCGGTGGAGTCCCTGTTCAATATCCCTGGACATCCGGCGCTGAACCATCAGGTTCAGGTGCGGGCCGGCGTGCTTGAGGATGAGTGCGCGGCAGTAATCAAAAGGTTCTTTGCCGCTCGGCGCGGCGAAAAAAAAGCTCTATGGAACGAAGGATGAACCGTTCCGTAGAGCTTTTCATTTTATAGGGTTTTAAATATCCCAATGCAGCTGCTCAGGATTGGGGGTGGCGTGATCCACGGCACTCAGGATCCAGGAGGCATTGTCATGGGTGGCCGCAAAGGCTTCAGCCAGCGGCGCCTCGTAGTCCGCAGGAATTTCCATCGAGTGGAGGGCCATGTGCATGTAGTCCTTGGCCACCAGCGTGACACCCCGCTCAGCAGCCAGCTGGGCCTTGAAGCGATAGCCGTAATACAGGTAGCTGTTGTGCTCCACCGGGATGTCTTTGTAAAAATCAATGCGGGAGTCCGCTTCCTGTTCGGCCTCCTTGGTCTGGTTCAGCTGATGCATGGTATTCCAGCGGTCAGCCCAGAGCTCGCCCCGCAGGATGTATTTGTAGAGAAAGTCTGTGGATTCAGCCAGCTCGATGGCCTCGCTGATATGGTCCAGGGCTTCTTCGGGCTTTTTGTTTTCCCGTTCGATCTCGCTGAGCTTCTGCAGGGCGAATACCTTTTCCTCCACATCCTCGCTGTTCTCTTCGTCGATTTCCGCCTCCACCACGGAGCGGAAAAGTTCAATGGCCTCATCGATATGGTTCAGATCCGGCATTGCGAGGAAATGAGCCAGACGGGCCCGGCAGTGCCAGTCATCGAAGCCTTTGGCAAAAAGGGTTGCTGGCGGCTTGGCCTTGGAGTCCAGTACGACATGGACAAGCTTATGGAAATCACTGTGGTTCATGGGAATCCTCCTTCAAAAATCTTCATCGCTTTATTATAACGCCATTGTTCAGGATTCCGCAACGCGGAATCTTGAACAATGGCGTTATAACATAGGCTGTGAATCTTGTATAAAGCCCGACATTGCGGTATAGTAAAAGCTGTTTGATGATAAAACAGATGAGGGTGGAAAATATGAGGCTTTTACATAGCGGCCTGAAATGGGGACAGCAGGCTTTGCAGCGGGCTGTAAGCCAGCATTGGGGCTTTATCCTGGGCGTATTTTTCTTTAACTATATGACGATTGCCTGGTCTCTCTGGCAGACCAGGGAATACCTGCTCATGTTTATTGACGGCGTCTTTGTGCTGGCCGTCACTGCGCTGCTGGCCTTTATACTGGCGCTGGTGCCGCTGCGCTGGCTGCGGCGGGGGCTGTTTGCCCTGGTATTTGGGGTGAGCCTGCTGCTGTGGTGCGGGGAAATGTTTTCCTTATATAATTATCGGGCTTTGATCGGAGCGGGGATGCTGAACGCAATTCTGGAGACGAATCCCCAGGAGGCCCGGGAGTTTCTGCGCATGTACGTGGGCTGGCAGGTTCCGGCCATGCTGGTGCTGCTGCTGGGCCTGCTGGGAGCGGGGCAGCGCTTTTTGTTCCAGCGCCGGCTGCCGCTGTCCACCGGCTGGCAGAACGGCCTCATGGTCCTGCTGCTGCTGGCTGGCGGCCTGGCCGGCTCGGGACTCTGGCACAGCTATTCCTCCTATATTGTGAATAATACCCTGGATATACCGCTGGTGCGGGTAGTGGATGCCTCCATGACCGCCGCGGAAAATATTGCCGCCTATAAGGATATCGATAAAAAGCTTAATGCCAGTGTGCAGATTACGAAAAATACCAGTGATACGCCCCATATCGTGTTCATATTGGGGGAGTCCACCAATCGGGACCGGATGCATCTTTACGGTTATGGGCTGGACAATACGCCGAACCTGGATGCGTTGCAGGCCAGGGGAGAGCTGGCGGTATTCCGCGATGTGATCAGTCCCCATGCCACCACGGTCAGCGTGATACGGGAGCTCTTTACCTTCCATGATGTGGAGGCCAAGGGGGAATGGTATCAGTACAATAATCTCATCGATGTGATGAATGCGGCCGGCTATAAGACCTACTGGCTGTCCAATCAGGAGAGCTCCGGCATCTGGGGCAATGCGGCCCAGCTGTTTGCCAAACGCAGTCAGGTGCGGTCCTTTACCCATCTGCGGGAATCCCATGAGGATAGCGGAGCCTACGATGAAGAGCTTTTCCCCATGCTGGAAAAGGCCCAGCAGGAGGCGGGACCCAAGAACTTCTATGTGCTGCATCTCATGGGCGGACACAGTCTTTATTATATGAGATTCCCCTATATTTTTTCCCGGTTCAGTGCCCAGGATATAACGGGGGACTATACGGAGGAGCAGCGGACGGAAATCGCCCAGTATGCCAATGCCCTCTACTATAATGACTACATCGTGAGCGGCATTATCGACCATTTCCGGGATCAGGATGCCATTGTCATCTACCTGCCCGACCATGGGGAAACAGTCTATGATAACGGCCGGAATTTTGCGGGCCACGTGGAGGAGAACCCCAGCCATTATATGTTGGAGGTTCCGTTGATCATGTGGGCCTCCCCGGCTTATAAAGCCCATCATCCGGAGATCTGGTCCGCCGTGCAGGCGGCGGTGGACCGGCCGTATATGACGGATGACATGATCCATACCATTTTGCAGATTGCCGGCATCAAGACACTGGAATACAATTCTGCCAAGAGCATCATCAGTCCCAATTTTGCCATGAGCCGGCAGCGGATGGTCCAGGGCAGGGACTACGACCTGCAGATTCGCTGATGCTGAGAGAAATTAGCAGCTGGAGGGCAGCTTTTTCTTGCGTATCCGAAATTCTTGGGCTATTATATAGTTTAGTGTACATTAATCGATAAAGGGGACAGGTTTATGCGGTCCAAAATATTAAAAATGCTGCAGAATGCAGGCAGTGAATATATTTCTGGCGAGGAGATCGCCAGCCGGCTGGGAGTATCCCGCACTGCGGTATGGAAGCATATCCGCGAGCTGCGTGAGGCTGGCTATGATATCCGCAGCCATTCCCGCAGCGGTTATATGCTGCAGCAGGCACCGGATCTTTTGCTGCCGGATGAGGTCCGGCATGGCCTGAAAACTGAATTCATCGGGCAGAATATCATCTACTATGAGGATATTCCCTCCACTAATATAGAGGCGAAGCGGCTGGCCACGGATGGAGCTCCCGAGGGGACCGTGGTGGTCAGCGAGGCGCAGAGCACCGGGCGGGGCCGCATGGAACGGGCTTTTTTCTCCCCGAAGGGCAAGGGAATCTGGTTTTCTGTGATCCTGCGGCCCAGGTTTCTGCCCCAGGAGGCACCAAAATGCACTCTGCTGGCAGCTGTTGCGGTGGCCAGGGCCATGGAGCGCTTCGGCCTGCGGGCCGGGATCAAATGGCCCAATGATGTGCTGCACGAAGGAAAAAAGCTGGTGGGCATCCTCACCGAGATGAACGGGGAGATGGACCGGATCAATTATGTGGTCATCGGCACGGGCATCAATGTGAACATCCTTCCGGAGGATTTTCCTCCGGAGCTGCGGGAGTGTGCCACATCCCTGGCTATCATGAAGGGGGAAAAGCTGCCCCGGGTGGCCTTTTTCCAGGCGGTGCTGGAGTCTTTGGAGGAGCTGTACCTGCTGGTACAAACCCAGGGCTTTGCCTCTCTCATGGAGGAGTGGCGCCGCTACACCATCACCCTGGGGCAGGAGGTCAATGTGATCGGTATCAATGAGACCTTTGCGGGGAAGGCAGTGGACATCGATGATGATGGCGCGCTGCTGGTCCAGACGGCCCAGGGAATACGCCGGGTATTGGCCGGGGATGTTTCCATCCGGCCCAGAAAATAATGCAAAATGACGCCCCTCCGCTGCAGGCGGCGGGGGAAAACGGAAATAACAGGCGGTGAGCTGATAGCCCCCGCATTGTTGAAACGCTGCTTGGCAGGATTTTACTTTGTAAAATCCTGAACAATGGCGTTATAACCAGCCTGCCAATCGCAGGCACTGGAGGATAAGAAATGCTTTTAGTTTTTGATATTGGAAACAGCAATATCGTATTGGGAACCTATGAGGGAAAAAAACTGCTTCGCCATTGGCGCATCTCTACGGATCGTTCCAAGACCGGGGATGAGTATGGCATGCTGATCAATAATCTGTTCCGTTATCAGGGCATCCGTATGACGGACATCGACGCAATCATCATTTCTTCGGTTGTGCCGCCGCTGATGGTTCCCATGGTGAAGATGTGCGAGCGCTATTTCCATATCCATCCGCTGGTGGTGGGCCCTGGCATCAAGACAGGGGTACGGCTGAAATATGAGAATCCGCGGGAAATCGGTGCGGATCGTATCGTGAATGTGGTGGGTGCCTATGAGCAGTATGGCGGCCCCTTGATTGTCATAGATATTGGGACGGCTACCACCTTTGATGTGGTGGCGGATAACGGTGATTTCCTGGGAGGTGTCATTGCCCCGGGGCTGGGGAGCTCGGCAGATGCCCTTTTCCAGCGGGCGGCCAAGCTGCCCCGCATTGAGCTGGTCACACCGAAAAATGTGATCTGCCGCAATACCATCACGGGTATGCAGGCGGGCATCATCTTCGGTTATGTGGGCCAGATCGATGAGATCGTGCGGCGCATCAAGCAGGAAATGGGCACCGAGATGAAGGTGGTGGCCACTGGCGGCTATGCCCGGATGATTTCCCGGGAATCCCAGACCATCGACAAGATCGACCATTTCCTGACACTTACCGGGCTGCGGGTGCTTTATGAGAGGAACAGCGGATGAAGATCGGGAATCTGGAATTTTCTGTGCCGGTATTCCTGGCGCCTATGGCGGGAGTAACGGATACCCCCTATCGCATCCTGGCCCGGGAAATGGGCTGTGAGCTGGTTTATTCCGAGATGGTCAGTGACAAAGGCATCAACTATCGCAATGCCCATACCCTGGAAATGCTCCATACAGAACCGGCGGAGCGGCCTATTGCCATGCAGCTTTTCGGCGCGGAGCCGCAGAGTGTGGTCCGGGCCGCGCAGTATGTGGAAAGCCTGGGCTGTGCGGATATCCTGGATTTCAATATGGGCTGTCCGGCTCCCAAGGTGGTCAAGAACCACGAAGGGTCGGCTCTCATGCGGGATCCCCAGCGGGCCTTTGCCATACTGAAGGCATTGCGCCAGGCGGTGCGTCTGCCAGTCACAGTGAAGATGCGGCTGGGCTGGGATGAGGAAAATATCAATGTGCTGGAGATGGCCCGGCTGGCGGAAGAGGCCGGCATGGATGCCATTGCCGTGCATGGCCGGACCCGGGAGCAATTCTATCGCGGCCAGGCAGACTGGGAACAGATTGCCGCGGTGAAGCAGGCAGTTTCCATTCCGGTCATTGCCAATGGTGATGTGCGGACCTGCGCGGATCTGGCGCAGATCTTTGCGGTCACTGGCTGTGACGGGGTGATGATTGGCCGGGCAGCCCAGGGAAATCCCTGGATTTTCCGCCGGTTCCGTGAATTCCTCTGTACGGGTACAGAGCTTCCGGAGCCGTCCCTTCAGGAGCGTGGGGAGATCATCCTGCGCCATCTGGATATGCTGCTGCAGTTCAAGGGCGATTATATCGGTCCACGGGAAATGCGCAAGCATGCCACCTGGTACACCAAAGGCCTGCCCCATGGGGCGGAGCTCCGCAATTTATTTAATCAGGCAGAATCCCGGGAGGATTTTGTGCGGATCATAGAAAAGTTTTTATTGAAAGGATGAGAATTATGGCAGATAAGAAGGCAGCGAAGGAAAAGGATACAGCGAAGGCAAAGGAAGCCGTTTGGAATACCTATACGAAGCAGGAAACAGCAGCGCTGGAGAAGCTCTGCGCCGGCTACCGGGATTTTCTCAGCAGCTGCAAGACGGAGCGGGAAAGTACGGCGGAGGCTGTACAGCAGGCACAGGCTGCCGGCTATCGTGATCTGGCAGAGGTGATGGCTTCCGGCAAAAAGCTCAAGGCCGGGGACAAGGTTTATGCGGTCTGCATGAAGAAGGCCATTGCTCTCTTCAATATCGGTACGGAGCCGCTGGAAAAGGGTATGGCCATCCTCGGAGCCCATATCGATACCTGTCGGCTGGATGTGAAGCAGAATCCTCTCTATGAAGACAGCGGGCTGGCCTACCTGGATACCCATTATTATGGCGGTATCAAGAAATATCAGTGGGTAACGCTGCCCCTGGCCCTTCATGGCGTAGTGGTCAAAAAGGATGGCACAGTGCTGGATGTGGTGATCGGCGAAGATGAAAAGGACCCGGTATTCTGTGTTACGGATCTGCTGATCCATCTCTCTCAGGAGCAGATGGAAAAGAAGGCGTCCAAGGTTATCGATGGGGAGAACCTGGATATCCTGGTGGGTTCCAATCCCCTGAAGGGTGAGGACAAGGACGCGGTAAAGGCTGGTGTGCTGAAGCTTTTGAAGGATAGCTATGGCATGGAGGAAGATGACTTCATTTCGGCGGAGCTTACTCTGGTGCCGGCCGGCAAGGCCAGAGAGCTGGGCTTCGACCGCAGCATGATCCTGGCCTATGGACAGGATGACAGAGTCTGCGCCTATACCTCGCTGGCGGCTATGCTGGAGACGAAAAAGGTGAAGCGCACGGCCTGCTGCCTGCTGGTGGATAAAGAGGAAATCGGCAGCGTGGGCGCTACCGGTATGCAGTCCCGCTTCTTTGAAAATACCCTGGCGGAGCTGCTGGAATCCATGGGCAGCTACAGCGAGCTTACCCTGCGCCGGTGCCTGGCACATTCCCGCATGCTTTCCTCCGATGTGACAGCCGGCTATGACGCGCTTTATGCCAGTGCCTATGACAAGAAGAACGTGGCTTATCTGGGCAAGGGCATGGTGTTCAATAAATTCACCGGGGCCCGGGGGAAATCCGGCTCCAATGATGCCAATGCGGAATATCTGGGTGATATCCGGGCCATGATGGACAAGCACAAGGTGCATTTCCAGACCTCGGAATTGGGCCGGGTAGATCTGGGCGGCGGCGGAACCATTGCCTATATCATGTCCCTTTATGGCATGGAAGTCATCGACAGCGGCGTGGCTGTGCTGAGCATGCACGCTCCCTGGGAGGCTGTGAGCAAGGTGGATGTCTACGAAACGAAAAAAGGCTATGCAGCGTTCCTGCTGGAGGCATAAATCATAAAAAAGGATGCTGCGCAAGCAGCATCCTTTTTTATCGGCCTGGGGACAGGCAGAAAAGATGGGATGAACGATGGATATACTGATAAGAAAATTCATAAAGGACTACAGTAAAACGGATCTGCCCGAGGTGCGGGAACGGTACGGTGAGCTCAGCGGCAGTGTGGGCGTGGGAGTGAACCTGGTGCTCTGCGGGGCAAAGCTCTGTGTGGGATTGCTGAGCGGCGCGATTTCTGTCATTGCGGATGCCATCCACAATCTCTCGGATGCAGGCTCCTCGGTGGTCACGCTGCTGGGCTTCAAGCTGGCGGCCAAGCCAGCCGATCCGGAGCATCCCTTTGGCCATGGCCGCATCGAATATATATCCGGGCTCATCATTTCGGCGGCCATCCTTTTTGTCGGTATTGAACTTTTCCGCACCTCGCTGGATAAAATACTTCATCCGGAGGAACTGGCGGTGACAGAGGGGACCATATTGATCCTGGTGCTGTCCATTTTCCTGCAGCTCTGGCTGGGACGCTTCAATAAGGATATCGGTCATCGCATCGGCTCGGCAGCCATCGAAGCCGCTGCCGCCGACAGCCTCAATGACTGCGTGGCCACCGCGGTGGTTATTCTGAGCCTGATTGTACACTATTTTGCCGGAGTGAATATCGATGGCATCGCCGGTATGCTGGTGGCAGGCTTCATACTGCACAGCGGCTGGTGCGCAGCCAGGGATACCCTGCAGCCTCTTTTAGGACAGGCTCCCAAGCCGGAATACGTGAAGGAACTGGAGGCGGCGGTGCTGTCCGAGGACAAAATCTGCGGCGTGCATGATCTGATTGTCCATGACTATGGCCCGGGCCGGGTCTTTGTTTCCCTCCACGCGGAAATTCCTTCGACGATGGATATCATGAAGGCCCATGAACTCATGGATAAGCTGGAGGTCATGCTGCACAGCAAATTCCATATTGAGGTTACGGTCCACATGGATCCGGTGGTTATGGACAATCCGGAAATCAATCGGCTGCGGGAACTGGTGCAGGCAGCGGTGAAGGAGACGGAGCCTTCTTTGAGCATGCATGATTTTCGCATGACCACCACCTATCACGGCGGGCGCAATCTCATTTTCGATGTGGTGGTCCCCTTCAGCTGCGGACTGGAGGATACTGAGGTTCGGCGTCGGATCCGCCAGCATTTGTCAGCAATCAATCAGGGCTACCATGCTGTGATACGCATCGACCGGCTCTACAGTACCGATGAGGATATGCCGGACCGCTGAGCAGCAGGATGAGGGATTCAATCCGGAGACAGGGCGGGAAGTCATTTCCTGTGGTATAACTCGGAATAAGATGTCCCACGACTCTGCGGGTGGCGGGCGCGAACGGAGATAACAGGCGGTGAGTTGATATCTCCCGCCTCGCTGCGACGCGAAGCTAGTCCCTTGTGGGAAACGCTGATTGGAAGGATTCCGCGTTGCGGAATCTTGAACAATGGCGTTATAATTATAAAAAGATAGCAGCAAAGGAGTTTGATATGATGAAGATAAATGATATACTGCATGGCTTCCGCCTGCTGAAAAAGACGGTGGTGGAGGAAGTGGATTCCACCGCCTATGAATTCATCCATGAAAAAAGCGGGGCCCGGCTGTTTTTTTTGCAGAATGATGATGACAATAAGGTGTTTTCTATTTCCTTTCGCACGCCGCCTACGGATGATACCGGCGTAGCCCATATCGTTGAGCATTCCACCCTCTGCGGTTCACGGAAGTTCCCGCTGAAGGAACCCTTTGTGGAGCTGGTCAAGGGCTCGCTGAATACCTTCCTGAATGCCATTACCTTCCCGGACAAGACCATGTATCCGGTAGCCAGCCGTAATGACAAGGATTTTCAGAACCTTATGGATGTCTATCTGGATGCGGTGTTTTATCCGGTTATGCGTACCACTCCGGAGGTCCTCATGCAGGAGGGCTGGCATTATGAAATCGAGAGCCCGGAGGAGCCGCTGCGCTACAGCGGGGTTGTCTATAACGAGATGAAAGGCGCCCTTTCCTCTCCGGAGGATCTGCTGGAAGAAAAAATCACGGAGGGCCTCTATCCGGATACCACCTACAGCTTCAATTCCGGTGGCGATCCCGCAGCCATTCCCACGCTGACACAGAAAGCCTTTGTGGATTTCCATCAAAATTATTATCATCCGTCCAACAGCTATATTTATCTTTATGGTGATATGGATATGGCAGAAAAGCTGGCTTTTCTGGATAAGGAATACCTGTCGGCCTTTGACCGTATCCCGGTGCCGTCCCATATTGAACAGCAGGCGCTGTTTTCTTCCATGAAGCGCATTACCGCGGAATATCCCATTGGTGCGGAAGAAAGTACCGAGAAGAAAACCTTTTTATCCCTGAATATGATCACTGGAAGCGCCGCTGATCTGGAGCATGTGATGGCTATGTCCATACTGGACCATGCATTGCTGGATTCCCAGGCAGCTCCGCTGCGCAAGGCCCTCATCGATGCCGGGCTGGGCCGGGATGTTTCTTCAAGCTTTGAGCCCGCGGTGCTGCAGCCCTTTTTGAGCATTGTGGTCAATGGTTCAGAGGCGGATCAGGCTGAAAAATTCTATGATGTGATCCAGGATACGCTGGCGGAACTGGTCCGCGAGGGAATCGACCGCACCCTGCTGGAGGCCTCTATCAATATCACCGAATTCAAGATGCGGGAAGCGGACTTCGGTCACTATCCCAAGGGGCTCATCTATGACCTCAATGTGATGTCCAGCTGGCTTTACGGTGTGGACCCGGCAGAATCCCTGCGCTATGAGGCCCTGCTGAAGAAAATGAAGGCGGGACTGGACACGGGGTATTTCGAGTCTGTGGTGAAGCAATGCCTGCTGGAGAATCCGCATAAGACGCTGCTGGTACTGAAGCCCAGCACCACCATGGCGGCGGAGCGGGACAAGGCTCTGGCGGCGGAGCTGGCGAAGACAAAAGCGGCTCTTTCAGCAGAGGATATCCAGGGAATCATCGATGCTACAGCCAGGCTTAAACAGCATCAGCAGAGCGAGGAGACGCCGGAGGCATTGGAAAGCATTCCCGTGCTGAAGCGGTCGGATATCCGGCAGAAAGCTGACAAAATCATCCTGGAGGAACGGAAACTGGCGGATACCACTGTTTTATATTCGGATGTGGAGACCCATGGCATCGCGTATCTCAATCTGTATTTCGATGCTCAGACCATTCCGCAGCGCCTGCTGCCCTATGCCTATCTCTTCTGTGACTTCATTGGCTCAGTGGATACGAAGAAACACAGCTATATGGAAATAGCGAATCTCATCAATCTCCATACCGGGGGGATTTCCTCTGATCTTTCCGCCTATGCCAAGGTGGATGTGCCGGATTCCTGCCAGCCCAAGTTCAAGATCAAGGCCAAGGCACTGGTAAAAAAGCTTCCGGAGCTTTCGGCGCTGCTGCGGGAGATCCTTACGGAAAGCGTATTTACGGATAAAAAGCGCCTGCAGGAGCTGCTGCAGCAGAGCCTGGCATCCATGGAGCTCAATATGATGCGGTCTTCCCAGCGGATCATGGCAGCTCGGCTGATCTCCTACGTTTCGGCGGCCGGCCGCTATAATGAACAGGGAGAATTATCCTTTTATGAATTTCTGCGGGGACTTACCAAGGATATGGATGCTGCCTGCGATAAGATCATTGCTGCCTTTGCGGAGCTGCAGCCCCGTATCTTCAATCAGCATGGCCTTGTTGTGAGCGTCACCTTGCGGGAAAAGGACTATCCGGTCTTTGTGGAAAACTTTACCCGGCTGCAGCAGTCATTCGCAGCAGCCGCTTATGAGCCGGAGACCTATCAGTGGGATACCAGTGTGCAGAATGAAGGCTTGCTGTCTTCCAGCCAGGTGCAATACGTGGGCAAGGGGGCCAACTTCAAGAAGCTGGGGCATGAATTCACCGGCAGCATGCGGGTATTGGAAACCATGCTGCGGTATGACTATTTCTGGGCCAAAATTCGGGTGCTGGGCGGTGCCTATGGTGCTATGACCCAGTTCAACCGCAATGGAAATATGATCTTTGGCTCCTATCGGGATCCGAATCTGGCTGAGACACTGGATGTCTTTGACGGTACTGCTGCATATCTGCGTGATTTCAATGCCTCCGAGCGGGAAATGGACAAATACGTGATCGGAACCATGAGCTCGGTGGATATGCCGCTGACTCCGCAGATGAAGGGCAACGCAGCTGCCAATTGCTGGCTCAAGGGAATCACCCAGGAGGATCAGCAGCGGCTGCGGGATGAGATCCTGTCGACCCGTCAGCCGCAGATCCAGGCCTTGGCGGATACCATAGAGGACTGCATGAAGCAGAATATCCTTTGTGTCTTTGGCAATGAGGTGAAATTAGAGGAAAATAAGCAGTTATTTGGTAAACTTACCAAAATTATGGACTGATTGTTTTTCCCGCAGAAACGATTGTTTTATTTTGCCCGAAGGCAGCAGGTTTCATTGACTTTATGTAAAGTCCATGCAATAATTGACTGAAAAGTGATTTTAGGAGGATGTTACAGTTGAAGGATATTATATTCAGAGGCGCCGGTGTTGCTATCGTTACGCCTTTTACTGAAGACGGAATCAATTTTGCTGAACTTGGCCGCATTATCGAGGACCAGATTGCTGGCGGTACGGATGCGGTTGTCATCACAGGCACATCCGGAGAATCAGCGACCATGACGGATGAAGAACATAAGGCAGCCATCAAATATGCCGTGGAAAAGGTCAATGGCCGTATCCCGGTTATTGCCGGCACCGGCTCCAATGAGACGGCCTATGCCATCCAGCTTTCCCAGTATGCGGAAAAGGTGGGGGCAGATGCCCTGCTGGTGGTTACCCCCTATTATAACAAGTGCACGCAGAAGGGGCTGGTCAAGCATTTCACAGCCATTGCTGACAGCGTGAATATTCCCCTGGTGCTCTATAATGTGCCCTCCCGTACAGGGGTGAAGATTCAACTGAATACCTATGCTGAGCTGGCAAAGCATCCGCGCATTGCAGCAGTCAAGGAAGCCAGTGGGGATCTTTCAGCCATCATCCGCATCCGTCAGGTCTGCGGCGACGATCTCGCTATATATTCCGGCAACGATGACCAGATCGTGCCAATCCTGTCCGTCGGCGGCCAGGGTGTCATTTCCGTGCTCTCCAACGTGGCTCCGCAGACGGCCCACGATATCTGCCAGCTCTATTTCGATGGCAGGGTAAAGGAATCTGCAGCTTTGCAGATCGAATACATGGATCTTATTTCAGAGCTCTTTTCCGAGGTGAATCCTATCCCGGTAAAAGCAGCCATGAATTTCCTCGGCTACGCCGCCGGTCCCCTGCGCCTGCCCCTCACCGAGCTGGAGCCGGAGCATCAGGCATCCTTAAAGGCGGTCATGAAAAAGCATGGGCTTTTGAAATAATATTCGCCGGAAAAACTGTCCACCCATATCGGGTGGGCAGTTTTTTTATGGACGGGATAAAAGGAGATTTAAAAAAAATGTAGATTTGGTCCACAAATATGATATAATGGTCATCAAGGGAGATGTTTATTATGTGTCAAATGAAGACCATTCATGCTATGCGGGAATTCAACCGTTTTTATGCCCGGTTCCTGGGGGTGTTTGATAAATATGCACTGGAGACAAGCTATACCCTGGCACAGGCGCGGATCTTGATTGAGCTGGGGCGGCGCCCGGGGTGCACAGCGAACAGCATTGCTGTCTATCTGGATATGGACCGCAGCTATACCGCCCGGATCATCAAGGGCTTCGCCAGGGAAGGCCTGCTGGAGAAGCAGGATTCCGCGGCGGATGGGAGAAAAAAATACCTGTGGCTTACCCAGCGGGGACAGGAGCTTTATCAGGAGCTGGAGCGGCGCTCGGATGAGCGGATCCGGCTGCAGCTTCAGGAGATTGCTCCGGAAAAAAGGGAGCGGCTGGCCAGGGCCATGACAGAGGTTCAGCAGCTTCTGGGCGATCAGCCAGCGGAAAAAATTGAAATACAGCTGGCCTATGATCGTTTAGATGACGTAAGGGCTTTGTTTCGGGAATACACGGCTTTCTTGCAGGTGGATCTGGACTTTCAGGACTACGAAGAAGAGCTGCGCAATCCGGCGCAGAAATACGCCATGCCGGAGGGCCGCCTCTATGTAGTCTATGTGGATGGATGGGCAGCAGGCTGCATAGCTTTCCATGGGCTGGGAAGGGAGGACTGCGAGATCAAACGGCTTTTTGTGCGGCCTGCCTTCCGGGGACGGGGCCTGGCCCGTCTGCTCATGGAGCGGGCACTGCAGGATGCAGGGGAGCAGGGCTATGCCTACGCTTATCTGGACACGCTGGCCACGCTGGAAAGCGCGGTGGCCATGTATAAAAAAATGGCTTTTGAGGAAATCGGCCCTTACTATGAAAATCCTTTGCCGCAGGTGAAGTATTACCGTAAAAAGCTCTGTAATGTATGATTAACTCTAAAATTTTTTAGCAGCTAAATAATTTATTTATATCTTATTTTTTTTGAGCACAGCCTTTATACTTACAGTATAGAAAAGAGGTTGTTCAAAATGAATAAACATGTTACGAAGTTATTGGAAAAACAAATTTGGCATTTAGGAACCTATGACAGGGAACCAAACGTAGTACCGGTTCTCTTCAAGGCGGTTACAGAGGATGGCAAATTGCTGGTCGGCGATGTATTCCTGGAAACCACGCTGCAGAATCTGCAGCAGAATGGCAAGATCGCGGTATCCGTTTGTGATACAGAGACATTAGAGGGTTATCAGATCAAGGGACACGCCCAGCATCTTACAGAAGGACCTATAGTGGAAAAATTCAAGGCGACGGTACAGGAAGCCTTTAAAGGGACGATTGCGGCCAAAGGGGCATTGGTAATAACGCCAGAACAAATTATTGTGACCACGCCTGGACCGAACAATAAAAAAATAGTGGAATAAAAATAGGGGCATCTGCGGCTTTGCAATGTATTTTTAGGGCTGCGGGTGCTTTTCCGTTCTATCGTGACGAGCTTTGCTGCATACTGATCCAGTCACTAAAGATTTATATAGTAACTTGTGACAGACAGAGAATATCCATATAATGAAAGGCAGGGAGATGGTTGTATGTATAAGCATAAAACGGAAAAGGATATTCGCTGCCCTTTGGAATATGGATTAGATGTTTTTGGCGGAAAATGGAAATCGCGGATTATTTGTGTGTTGGCGGAGAAAAAGCAGCTGCGCTATAGCCTGCTGCGCAAGGATATGGTAAATATCACAGATGCGGCCCTAGCTGCAAACCTCAAGGAATTACTTAAGGATGGCATATTGCATCGGCAGCAGTTCGATGAAATACCGCCTCGTGTTGAATATACGCTGACAGAAACAGGCCGTTCGGTGATTCCTATACTGCAGAGTATCTGTCAATGGGCGGGAAGATATCCTTCGGAAAAGAATGAAAATGTATTGCCGCACTGCAAAAAATGTGATTATCATAGATAACTCAGAAGATGGTGGCCGTCCCTTTAGGCGGCAGACCCAGGAGAAAATACAGGAGGGGACATTTTGAATATTACATATACAGAAGAGAGAAAATATACCGAAGATGAAGTGCAGCGGCTTTTTTTATCTGTACAATGGATTTCCGGACAATATCCTAAGCGGTTGTATAAGGCACTGCAGCATTCATCTACAGTACTGACTGCCTGGGATGAAAATCGTCTGGTGGGGCTTGCCCGTGTTTTGGACGACAGCGAGCTGCTGGCCTATGTGCATTATGTGCTGGTGGACCCGGCTTATCAGGGGTGCGGCATCGCCAGTCAGCTGGTGGAACGGATCAAAGAAAAATATAAGGATTATCTCTATATAGAGCTTATGCCGGAGGAACGGGCCAATGCTCCTTTCTACCAGAAACACGGCTTTAAGTGTATGCCGGATGGCGTCGCCATGCAGCGGTGCAACTTCGCTGATCGGTACTGATTGAAAAAGGGGCGGTATTTTGAGCTTAGCGGTATGGGAATATATTTTTAGCTGGTAACGATAAAAAACGATTGACATAAGTTAGATATCTAATTATAATAGAGACATGGAACAGAAAAACATGATTGCTCTTATGAGCAGAATAACAGAACTTACCAATCGAATGATCGTTGATGAACTGGAAGCCCGGGGAATCCAGGGGATTGTTCCCTCCCACGGAGGGATTCTGTCCAGGCTTTTTTCCGGCCGGCAGTATACCATGCATGAAATGGCGGCGGCTATTCATCGGACGAAGCCTACTGTGACAGTGCTGGTGGGCAAACTGGAGGCGCAGGGCTATGTGCGGCGGGTAAAAAGCCAGGAGGATTCCCGGGTTACGCTTTTGCACATCACGGAAAAGGGCAGGGCATTGGAACCGGCATTCAAGGAGATTTCGGCGAAGATGAATGATCTGGTCTACCAGGGGCTGTCACAGGAAAAGGCCCAGGCGGTGACAGACTGTCTGCAGCATATTTTGGAGCGGATCGCAGGGCGGGAGTAATTCCGCAGCCTGCGTGGCTTCATCTGATAAGGAGGTTTATCTGGCCTAAAGGTTAGATATCTAAATAAACTAAAGGAGAGAATATATATGAAAAAAGAAGAATTTTTGACTTATCTGCCGGAGGGAACCTATGGAATCCTTTCAACCATAGCGGAGAACGGCGTGCCAGAGGGGCGCGGCTGGGAGTTCCAGTTCGAGGAAGACAGCCGCTATTATTTCGGCACCGCAAATACGAAGGCTGTATATCAGCAGCTCCAGGCCAATCCCCGGGCGGCTTTCACCTACATGGAGCCGAAGGGACAGTATACGGTCCGTATCAATGGTGCGGTGCATTTTGTGACGGACAAGGCGGAAAAGGCTAGGCTTTGGGAAAAGATCGATCCCATGGTACAGAAAATGTATCAGAGTGTGGAAAATCCCGTATTTGAGATTCTGTATCTCGATGGCGGCAGCTGCAAGCTGGCCAAGGGCTTCAATCCCACCGAGGCGGTAGAATAAGAGAGAAAAATAAAAGCATTGGACAAGACCCGGGGCAGTGTGCCATTTACTGCCTGGAGTCTTAGCCAATGCTTTTTATTTCGGATTTTATGGATTTTTACAGAATGGCCGTATTGAGAGCCAGGGTGATCATGTCGTTGAAGGTGGTCTGACGTTCTTCGGCAGTGCAGGCCTGGCCGGTGAGCAGGTGATCGCTGGCGGTGAAGATAGCCAGTGCCTGTGCGTGATATTTTGCCGCCAGCAGATAGAGTGCCGCTGCTTCCATTTCCACGGCCAGGATGCCGTATTCCCGCAGCTTCTTGTTGTCGATTTCATCATCGTAGAAGCGGTCTACCGAAATGACATTGCCCACCTTTACGGGGAGCTGCAGCTTTCTGGCGCAGTCCACTGACTGGGAGAGCAGCGTATAATCAGCGATGGGGGCAAAATTGATAGAGCCGCCAAAGGTATTCCGGATCATGGAGGAATCCGTGGTGGCTGCCTGGGCGATGACCACATCCCGCAGGGCTACGTCCATGTTCATGGCGCCGCAGGTGCCTACGCGGAACAGCTTTTTCACTCCATAGGATTGCAGCAGCTCATTTACGTAAATGGAAATGGAGGGCATGCCCATGCCTGTGCCCTGGACGGAAACCCGCACGCCCTTGTAGGTGCCGGTGTAGCCCAGGATATTGCGGATACTGGTATATTCATGGGCATCCTCTAAAAATCTTTCAGCAATGTACTTTGCCCGAAGGGGATCTCCAGGCAAAAGAATGCGCTCGGCAATCTCGCCGGGCTTAGCAGCAATGTGTGTACTCATAATCCATGCATCCTCCTCATATATGTTGTATAGTATGATTTAATTATAACGCCATTGTTCAAGATTTCGCAACGCGAAATCACCGCTTTTCCTAGGGGATTTTAAGTATTTTGTCATATTTCCTGGTTTCAGCCGTTGACGATAAATTCTTTATCATGTAGGATAATAGATGGAATAATTCTTTATCAATTAGATGGAAATAGAGGGAAAGAACGATGAAGATATCGACAAGGGGAAGATATGCCCTGCGGCTCATGATGGATGTAGCCGTGTACAGCAAGGATGCGCCCGTGCGCATAAAGGATGTGGCCCAGCGTCAGCAGATATCCGAAAAATATCTGGAGCAGATCGTTTCCGTCCTGAATAAGGCGGGCTTTGTAAAAAGCAGCCGGGGACCCCAGGGCGGTTATCGTCTGATGAAGAAGCCGGAGGATTATACCACGGGGATGATTCTGCGGCTCATCGAGGGAAGCCTGGCTCCGGTGGCCTGTATGGATGGGGATATCAATGAGTGCGGCCGCCGTAAATGCTGCGCAACCCTGAAACTCTGGCAGATGCTGAATGAGGCCATCGAGAATGTGGTAGATCATGTAACGCTGGCAGATCTCATTGCCTGGCAGGAAGAAATGGAAGAGAAATGTGCTGAGAAATAACACTGGTTCGATTGCTAAAAACCGGGGGATGTAGTAAACTTATTAAGTTGAGAATTTTTCTTGTAGGTGATAGATTTGTCGAACAAGATGTTTGATGTGATAAAGCAGGATCTGGCAGTATTGGAAGATGAGATGCTGGCAGCTGTGGAGTCGCCGGTGGAGCTCATTACTGAAATAGGGACCCATCTGGTGAAGTCCGGAGGCAAGCGCATCCGGCCCGCCCTGTACTTTTTGGCGGTGCACTGCGGCAGCTTCCGGCGGGAACGGGCCATGCCTCTGGCAGTGGCCATTGAGATGATCCATATGGCATCCCTGGTCCATGATGATGTGATCGATAGTGCGGATACCCGCCGGGGGACGCCTACCGCAAATGCCAAATGGGGGAACCAGTTGTCCATACTCAGCGGAGATTACCTGTTTGCCAAGGCTTTTTCCCTGGTGGCTGGCAATAACTACGATGAGCGGGTTACGACCCGGCTGGCTGATCTGGTCTGCGGGCTGAGCTCGGGAGAGATCATTCAGAATAAGGAAATCTATAGGGCATCCCGGGATGTGGATGAGTATTACGAGCGCATTGCCAAAAAGACAGCGGATTTTTTGGAAATCTGCTGTGAGCTGGGGGGCATCGTAGGTGAGGCGGATGCTGAAACCATCGATGCGCTGCGGGTGTATGGCTCTTCAATAGGAATGGCCTTCCAGATCACCGATGATCTGTTGGATCTCACCGCTGATGCCAAGACCATTGGTAAGCCGGCGGGGAACGATATCCTGCAGGGCATTGTGACGCTGCCGGTGATCCGGGCTCTGAATACCAGCCCGGACAGTGCGGAGCTGGAGGCTATCGTGACCAATCGCCAGATGACAGCGCAGGAGCTGTCCCGGGCACTGGAAATCGTCAAGGCTTCGGATGGGCTGGAATTTGCCCAGGCAAAGGTGGATGAATACCTGGCACGGGCCAGGGCTGTGCTGCCGGCCAGCTTGCCGGCAGATATCCGTGAGGCTTATATCATGGCCGCGGATTTTATTGGCGGCCGCAAGTTTTGATCTGCTGCCAAGTAAGAAAGTGAGGGGTTTTCATGTTTGGAATAGGTGTACCAGAACTGGTTCTGATTCTGATTATCGGTCTGGTGGTCTTTGGCCCGGGCAAGCTGCCGGAGATTGGCAAGGCTGTGGGAAAAAGCCTGAATGAATTCAAGAAGGCGACTTCCAATATCACGGCGGAGGATAAGCCGGAGGCTAAGGCGGAAATCCGTGAGGCGGAGGTACTGCCGCCAGAGGATAAGACAAAGACGGATACTTCTGCCGGCCAGGAAGAGAAGAAATAAAAATAGACAATCGTCTTTGCTCAGCGGGCAGAGACGATTTTTTGTCATGTATGGCTGAATGGGGCCTTTGTTTTTGTTGATTTTATGGAACATGAGTGTCGTCTTTCATTGAGATTTTCTTCAGTGAAAGGTATAACTTGGAACAAGATGTCCCCCACCTCTGCAGGTGGCGGGCGCGAACGGAGATAATAGGCGGTGAGTTGATATTTTCCGCCTCGTTGAAACGCTGATTGGAAGGATTCCGCGTTGCGGAATCCTGAACAATGGCGTTATAATAGTAACATGCCTGTATTTTACAGGTCTGCAGGAGGAAGATTTATGTTTGGATTGGGTGTACCTGAGCTGGTTTTGATTCTGATTATCGGTCTGGTGGTGTTTGGTCCCAGTAAACTGCCGGATATTGGGCGGGCGCTGGGCAAAAGCCTCCACGATTTCAAGGCAGCCGAAAATGATGCGAAGGATATGATCAATGTGACGCCGCAGAAGCCGGCGGAAAAAGAAGCACCGAAGGCAAAAGCCCCGTCGGATGAAAACAAGTGAGGGAGTTCCGTTGATGGAAGAAAACAAGTATGAAAAGCCGCCGGAGCTGACGGGGGCCGAAGCGTCGGCAGATGAGGGGAATATGTCCCTCATTCGTCATCTGGAGGAGCTCAGGAAGTGCCTGATCCGCTCCTTTATCGCCATTGGCCTGGGGTCCGGCATAGGTTATTTTTTTCTGGACGATATCATGCACTATCTTACGCTGCCGGCTGGCAAGCTTTATTATATGCAGCCAGCGGAAGCGTTTTTCACCTATTTGAAGGTCGCGATATTCGCGGGTTTCCTCATCGCGCTGCCGGTGGTGTTTTTTGAGCTCTGGCGCTTCGTGCTGCCAGCGCTTACGAAGAATGAACGCAAGGTCATGGGCATTGTGCTGCCTTCCTCGGTATTCCTGTTTTTTGGCGGGCTGGCCTTTTCCTTTTTCTTTGTGCTGCCGGCGGGTATCCGGTTCTTTTTAGGCTTTGGCAATACGGATCTGGAACCATTGTTTTCCATAGACAAATATCTGGATTTCGTCATCGCCTTTGTGCTGCCCTTTGGTGTGATCTTTGAACTGCCGCTGGTCATCGTGATTTTGGCGAAGCTGGGGTTCGTGAGCTCGGCCTTTCTGCGCAAGAAGCGCAAGCTGGTGATTTTCCTTACCTTCGTGGTGGGGGCTGTCATATCGCCGACACCGGACGTGTTTTCCCAGTCCATGATCGCGATACCGATGATTCTGCTCTATGAGGTCAGTCTGTTTATCGTACGTTATATTTTGCGCAAGTAGTATGGAAAGGGGAAGTATTCTTTGGCTTTTAAGGATTTACGCGAATTTATAGATGAATTGGAGCGGCGCGGGCTGCTCAAGCACATCACCGCTGAGGTAGACTGTGAACTGGAGATTACGGAGATCACCGACCGGGTGTCCAAGATGGAAAGGGAAAAGAACGTCGCGCTGCTCTTTGAGAATGTGAAGGGCTACGATATGCCGGTGCTCATGAATGCCTTTGGCAGCATGGAGCGCATGGCCATCGCGCTGGGGGTCGAGAAGCTGGATGATGTGGGGGATGAGTTGCGGGAGATTTTAAAGCTTCCTTATATTTCCCTGCAGCATAAGACGGATCTTTTATCCATCATTCCCACCGCGAAGCGGGCTATCAATTTTCCTAAATACGTGAAGAAGGCGCCCTGCCAGGAGGTCATCATCAGGGATGAGCCTACCCTGGATATGTTCCCTATACTGAAATGCTGGCCCCAGGATGGAGGCCGGTTCATTACGCTGCCGCTGGTGTTCACCAAGAATCCGGAGACCGGTAAGCGCAATGTGGGTATGTACCGTCTGCAGAAATATGATGGGCAGACTACGGGGATGCATTGGCATATCCATAAGAATGGCGCGGAAAACTACCGGGCCTATCAGGCTGCGGGCAAGGACCGCATCGAGGTGGCTGTGGCCATCGGTACGGATCCGGTGCTGACCTACGCGGCTACGGCTCCGCTGCCCCGGGATATCGATGAGATGGTATTCGCCGGTCTTTTGCGCCATAAATCCGTGGAGATGGTCAAATGCGTGAGCGTGGATGTGGAGGTGCCGGCCACCAGTGAGATTGTGCTGGAAGGCTATGTGAAGACCGATGAACTGCGCCGGGAAGGCCCCTTCGGGGACCATACAGGCTACTACTCCCTGGCGGATGACTACCCTGTGTTCCATATCACCTGCATCACCCACCGCAAAAATCCCATCTATCCGGCAACGGTGGTGGGCAAGCCCCCTATGGAGGACTGCTATCTGGCCAAGGCTACCGAGCGCATCTTCCTGCCGTTCCTGCAGCAGATGATGCCGGAAATCGTGGATATCAATCTGCCCTTGGAGGGGGTATTCCATGACTGTGCTATGGTTTCCATCAAAAAATCCTACCCACAGCAGGCCAAAAAGGTCATGCAGGCCATCTGGGGCATGGGTCAGATGATGTTCACCAAGATGATCATCGTGGTGGATGCCCATGTGAATGTGCAGGATACCAAGGAAGTCTGGTGGCGGGTATTCAACAATATCGATGCCAAGCAGGACCTGGTGATGGTGGAGGGACCGCTGGATGTGCTGGATCATTCCTCCCCTATGCCGAAATGGGGTACGAAGATCGGTATCGATGCCACGAAATCCTGGCCGGAGGAAGGCCATACCAGGGAATGGCCGGATGAAATCACCATGAGTGAGGATATCCGGACCATGGTAGACCGGAAATGGAAGGATCTTGGTCTTGAGTAAACTTAGCGCACATGTGAATAATATCGCGCTGCACCACTCGGTGTTCGCGCTTCCCTTTGCCTATACCGGTGCGTTCCTGGCTGCCGGCGGCGTTCCTTCCTGGCATGACCTCATCTGGATCACCGTCACCATGGTGGCGGCCCGGAGTGCGGCACTGGCCCTGGACAATCTCATCGATCTCAAATACGATAAGCAGCATCCGCGGTTTACGAAGCGGCCTATGGTCACCGGGGAGGTCCATCCCTGGGAAGCAAAGCTGCTGATCCTGGTCAGCTTCATCGTATTCATCTTCGCTGTGGCTCAGCTGCAGCCCATCTGCCTGAAGCTGCTGCCGCTGGCGGCACTGCCCTTCCTCATTTATCCTTATATGAAGCGGGTAACCCCCTTCTGCCATTTCGTGCTGGGGGTGGCCATAGCCATGTCACCGGCTGGGGGCTGGGTGGCGGTGAGCGGTGAGATCACCGTGCCGATGGTTTTGCTGGCTCTGGCCGTGTGCCTGTGGATCGGAGCCTTTGATGTGGTCTACGGGGCACAGGACGAGGCCTTTGACAGGGACCACGGGCTCCATTCCATGGCTACTCTCTGCGGTGCTGCCGGGGCTTTGCGGGTGGCCCGGGGCGTGCATGTAATCTGTATCCTTTTATTTATAGCTGCAGGACAGCTTTTAGGACTCCACTGGCTTTATTACGCCGGTGTAGGAGTGGCCGGCCTGACTCTTATTTACCAGCACAGCCTGGTGAATGCTCAGGATTTCAGCCGTCTGACCCAGATGTACTTCATGCGCAATGGCATCGTGTCTATTGCCATGTTCCTGTTCACCTGGCTGAGTCTTTCCATAAAATAATCCAGGCTGCTCCGATGGAGCAGCTCGAAAAATGACGAGGTGGGTTTATTGACAGCAAGGATTTTAGAAGGCAAGGTTTTTGCCGCCCAGATTCGGGCCGAGGCAAAAGCGAAGGCGGATCATATCAAGTCTGCCTATGGTGTAACCCCTGGCCTGGCGGTCATCATCGTGGGAGAAAATCCCGCATCCAAGGTCTACGTGCGCAACAAGCACAAGGCCTGTGAGGAGCTGGGCATTTACTCCGAGGTCATCGAGATGCCGGACAGCACCACGAAGGAGGAGCTCCTGGAAAAAATCGATGCACTCAATGCCAGCGATAAGATCCATGGGATCCTGGTGCAGCTGCCGCTGCCCAGGCAGATCCAGGCCGATGAATCCGAGATCCTCGACCGCATCGACCCCCTGAAGGACGTGGATGGCTTCCACCCCGTCAATGTGGGCCGCCTGGTCACGGGGCAGCAGGCGCTGGTGCCCTGTACGCCCCACGGCTGTATCCGCATGCTGGAGCTGGCAGGGATTCCCCTGGATGGTGCCCATGCAGTGATCATCGGCCGCAGCAATATCGTGGGCAAGCCTATGCTGCACCTTTTGCTGGCCAAGAATGCCACGGTGACCATCTGCCATTCCCATACGGAGAACCTGGCGGAAATTACCCGGCAGGCGGATATTCTGGTAGCGGCTGTCGGCCGGGCGGGCTTTGTCACCGCGGATATGGTGAAGCCGGGAGCTGCCGTCATCGATGTGGGAATCAATCGGATCGCCCCAAAGAAACTGGTGGGGGATGTGGATTTTGAAGCCGTAAAGGAAGTCGCTGGAGCCATTACCCCGGTTCCCGGCGGCGTGGGACTCTTGACCATTGCTATGCTCATGCAGAATGCCGTAGATGCGGCAGAACTGCAGCTGAAATAAAATAAGCTTACGGAAGCCGGCCTTCGTGGGGAGAGCCGATTCCTAAAAAATGGGAGGAAAACCAGAATGAAAACGGATGTGGAAATCGCTCAGGAGGCCGTGATACGGCCTATACGGGAAATTGCCGAGAAACTCAATATCACCGAGGATGAGCTGGAACTCTATGGTAAGTACAAGGCGAAGATTTCGCTGGATGCCTGGGACCGGGTAAAAGACCGCCCCAATGGCAGGCTGGTATTGGTCACGGCCATCAATCCTACGCCGGCAGGCGAGGGCAAGACAACGACCAGCGTGGGTCTGGCCGATGCCTTCCATAAGCAGGGGAAAAAGACCATCGTGGCTCTGCGCGAGCCCTCGCTGGGTCCCTGTTTCGGACTGAAGGGCGGCGCTGCTGGCGGCGGCTATGCCCAGGTGGTACCTATGGAGGACATCAATCTGCATTTCACTGGAGATTTCCACGCCATCACCACGGCCCACAATCTGCTGGCTGCAGTGCTGGACAACCATATCCAGCAGGGCAACGAACTAGATATCGATGTGCGCCGGGTGGTCTGGAAGCGGGTCCTGGACCTCAATGACCGGGCTCTGCGCCATGTGGTCATCGGTCTGGGCGGCAAAGCCCATGGTGTACCCCGGGAGACGGGCTTTGACATCACAGTGGCCTCGGAAATGATGGCAATTCTCTGTTTGGCCAGTGACCTGGAGGACATGAAGAAGCGCCTGGGCCGCATCGTGGTGGCCTATACCCGGGACGGCCGGGCTGTGCGGGCCGATGAGCTCCATGTGACGGGCGCTTTGACACTCCTCTTCAAGGATGCCATCAAGCCGAATCTGGTCCAGACACTGGAGGGGACCCCCTCCTTCATCCATGGCGGTCCCTTTGCCAACATCGCCCATGGCTGCAACAGCATCATGGCCACGAAATTCGCTCTGAAATTTGCGGATTACGTTGTTACGGAGGCCGGCTTCGGTGCTGACCTGGGCGCGGAAAAATTCCTGGACATCAAATGCCGCTTTGCCGGCATCCATCCGGATGCGGTGGTCATCGTGGCCACGGTACGGGCCCTGAAGATGCATGGCGGCATGCCGAAGAAGGAACTTACCCGGGTGGACATGAAGGCGCTGGAGGCCGGTCTTTCCAACCTCACCAAGCACATCGAGAACATCCATAAATACGGGCTGCCCGCCGTGGTGGCCATCAATGCCTTCCCTACGGATACAAAGGAAGAGCTGGATTTCGTGGAGGCCAAATGCAAGGAGCTGGGCGCTGAGGTTGCCCTTTCCGAGGTCTGGGCCAAGGGCGGCGAAGGCGGCCTGGCGCTGGCGGACAAAGTGGCGGCAGCCATGGAGAAGCCAAATGACTTCAAGTTCATCTACGATACCGAGGATACGGTTCCCCATAAGATCGAGGCGGTGGCCCGGGAAATCTACGGCGCTGACGGTGTGGACTTCACCGATGCGGCGAAGAAATCCCTGCAGGAAATCGAAGCCCTGGGCTTTGACAAGATGCCGGTCTGCATGGCCAAGACCCAATATTCCCTCAGTGACGATGCTTCCAAGCTGGGACGGCCCACAGGCTTCCGCATCACGGTCCGCGAGCTGCGCATCTCCGCGGGGGCGGGCTTTATCGTGGCCCTGACGGGCAATATCCTCACCATGCCGGGGCTGCCGAAGCATCCGGCAGCGGAGAATATGGATATTGACCAGAACGGCAAGATTACCGGTTTGTTCTAAGGAGACGCCTATGAAACGAATTTCAGTGGAGCTGGTACCCCGCAGTGAAGAAACCCTGCGGGAAGAGCTCCAATTGTTGAAGAATATCATTCCGGATATCGACCTCATCAATGTGCCGGATCTGCTGCGCTGCGACATCCGCAGCTGGCAGGGGGCGGCGCTGGCGGCAGAGTATTTTCCTGCCGCAATGCCCCATATCCGGGCCATTGATATCGATATCGCCCAGCCGCTGCCCATGAAGGACTACCTGCGGGAGCATAAGATCCGGGAGGTGCTGGTGATCGAAGGGGATCCGCCCCAGGACATGATGCATACGGTCTACCCGACGGTAAGCACCGATGTGATCCGTAAGTTCCGGGAGGAAATGCCGGAAATCAAGGTCTATGCCGGTATTGATCAATACCGGGGCAGCATGCGCCAGGAGCAGTATCGCATCCGCCGCAAGCTGCAGGCCGGGGCCAGCGGGTTTTTCACCCAGCCCTTCTTTGATCAGCGGCTGCTGGAGATCTACGGGGATCTGCTGGAGGGCCTGGAGGTCTACTGGGGCGTATCTCCGGTGATGTCGGCCCGGTCCCAGAGCTATTGGGAACTGAAGAACAATGTGGTATTTCCCAGGAGCTTCCGGCCGGAACTGGAGTGGAGCATACACTTTGCCCGGCAGGTGCGGGAATTTGCAGACCGCCGAGGGGACAGCATCTACCTCATGCCAATCAAGACGAATCTCAGTGCCTATCTCAGCGGAGTGTTCGCCTCATAAATCAGTGTAAAGGGAGAGTTCATACATGTTTAAGATATTGAAGAAAATGGAGCTTTCACCAGGTGTCTTTCATTTTGACATCGAGGCTCCCCGGGTAGCAAAAAAGGCTCTGCCCGGACAGTTCATCGTGCTGCGGGTCAATGACGAGGGGGAGCGCATACCGCTCACCATCGCGGATTTCGACCGGGAAAAGGGAAGCATCACCATCATATTCCAGGTGGTGGGTGCTTCGACACAGCTGCTTAGCCAGCGGGAAGCCGGGGATTCTATCCTTGATTTCGTCGGACCGCTGGGGCAGCCCTCCCATATTGAAAAGGGCATGGGAACCATCGTCTGCGTAGGCGGCGGTATCGGTGTGGCACCGGTGTACCCCATTGCCCGGGGCATGCATGAAGCCGGCAATAAGGTCATTTCCATCATGGGTGCCAAGAGCAAGGACATCCTGATCTTCGAGAAGGAGATGCGGGCGGTGAGCGATGAGGTGCTCGTCACTACCGACGATGGCTCCTACGGCATCAAGGGCTTTGTAACCAACGCACTGCAGCAGCTGGTGGACCGGGGCGAGAAGATCGACCAGGTTACGGCCATTGGGCCTGGCATTATGATGCGCAGCGTAGTGGAGGCCACCCGGCCCCTGGGCATCAAGACCATTGTGAGCCTCAATCCCATCATGGTGGACGGCACGGGCATGTGCGGCGGCTGCCGTGTACAGGTGGGCGATGAGACGAAGTTTGCCTGCGTGGATGGTCCGGAATTCGATGGTCATCTCGTGGATTTCGGCAGCCTTATGTCCCGCGGCCGCATGTATCGCGAGCAGGAAGCTGAGGAAAAGGATCATGTATGCCGTATCGGACTGGGAGGGGAAAAATAATGGCTCTTTCTTTGGAAAAGCATAAAATGCCGGAGCAGGACCCCAAGGTCCGGGCCCATAATTTTGATGAGGTAGCCCTGGGCTACGATGAGGAGACTGCGGTGGCGGAAGCCAATCGCTGCCTGAACTGCAAGGTTCCCCAGTGCCGCAAGGGCTGTCCGGTGCAGGTGGATATCCCCGCCTTCATCAGCAAGATCAAGGAAAAGGATTTTGACAGTGCCATTTCCATCATCAAGGAATCCAATTCCCTCCCGGCTGTCTGCGGCCGGGTATGCCCTCAGGAAAACCAGTGCGAGAAGCACTGCGTGCTGGGGATCAAGGGAGAGGCTGTGGGCATTGGCCGGCTGGAGCGCTTTGCGGCTGACTGCAGCATGGCTAAAAATGAAGAAATCCAGCCCATCCAGTATGCGGCAGATGCCCAGAAGGTAGCTGTCATCGGCGCAGGTCCGGCCGGCCTTTCCGCTGCCGGTGATCTGGCAAAGAAGGGCTACAAGGTCACTATATTCGAGGCACTGCATACCGCTGGCGGCGTGCTTTCCTACGGCATTCCGGAATTCCGGCTGCCCAAGGACAAGGTGGTGCAGAAGGAAATAGAGAACCTGGAAAAGCTGGGTGTGGACATCGAAGTCAATTCGGTGGCCGGCCGTCTTTTCACCATTGACGAACTCATGGAGGAAGAGGGCTTTGATGCGGTATTCGTTGGGACGGGCGCCGGCCTGCCCCACTTCATGGGCATTCCCGGGGAAAACCTCAATGGCGTGTATTCCGCCAATGAATTCCTGACCCGCTGCAATCTCATGAAGGCCTATGATTTCCCGAACCATGCTACGCCGATCCATGTGGGCAGAAATGTGGCTGTGGTAGGCGGCGGCAACGTGGCTATGGATGCGGCCCGTACCTCTCTGCGCCTGGGCGCGGAGCATGTCTACATCGTTTATCGCCGCAGCGAGGAGGAGCTTCCGGCCCGTCGGGAGGAAGTCCACCATGCGAAGGAAGAGGGCATTGATTTCCGCCTGTTGAACAATCCGGTGGAGGTTATCGGCGATGAAAAGGGCAGTGTCAAGGAACTGCGCTGCATCAGAATGGAGCTGGGTGAGCCGGATGCCTCTGGGCGCCGCCGTCCGATTCCTGTAAAGGGATCTGAATTCAATCTGCCGGTGGACACGGTCATCATTGCCATCGGCACCGGTCCAAATCCCATCGTTGCGTCCACTACGCCGGGCCTGGATACCACCAAGCGCGGCAATATCGCTGCTGATGAGGAAACGGGTGCCACCTCCAAGCCGGGCGTCTTTGCCGGCGGGGATATCGTCACGGGCGCCGCTACGGTGATTCTGGCCATGGGAGCCGGCAAAAAAGCAGCCGCGGCCATCGACGAATATCTGAAAAAAAAGCGCTCCTGAGCAATACTTGCCAGCAGCGTAAAAATAGGTTAGGATAAAAGCAGAGGACACTTCGTCTTCTGTTTTTATTTTATACATAGAGGAAACTGATCTTATGATGAATTTTACAGCTATCGATTTTGAAACGGCCACGGCCAGCCGCAACTCGGCCTGCAGCGTGGCTTTAGTGGAGGTAAAGGAGGGCCGGATCGCCGATTCCTATTATGCCCTGATCCAGCCGCCGGAAATGCAGTTCAGCTCTTTTAATATCCGTATCCATGGCATCCATCCTGAGGATGTGGAGGATGCGCCGGATTTTGCGGGTATCTGGCCGGAATTGGAAAAACGGCTGGCCGGGCGCATCGTGGTGGCCCATAATGCCCAGTTCGATATGAGCGTGCTGCGCGCCTCCCTGCGGGCGGCCGGGCTGCGGCCGCCCGCCTTTTCCCATTGCTGCACCGTGAGCCTGGCACGGCATGCCTGGCCGAACCTGTTCAATCACAAACTGGACACGGTGGGAAACTACCTGCACATTCAGTTCAAGCACCACAATGCCCTGGATGATGCCCGCACCTGTGCGGCGATTCCTTTGGCTGCAGGCCGGGAACTGGCAGCGGAAAGCTTTCCGGAGCTGGCCCGTCAGCTGCAGGTGCCAATCAAGCCCTTTCAATGCTGATAGAGAAGGAAGCGAGATCTTATGATTCTGGTAAGTGCCTGCCTTTTAGGGCATAAGGTGAAATATAGCGGCGGTTCCAATCCCCATGAGCTGCTGATGAAATACAACGAACGGGGGCAATTTATGGCAGTCTGCCCGGAATGCCTGGGCAAGCTGCCCATTCCCCGGCCTCCGGTGGAAATCCAGCAGGCGGATGGGGAGGCTGTACTGGCCGGCAGGGCCCGGGTGCGGAGCGCCGCGGGCAAGGATGTGACCAGCTGTTTTCTGCAGGGAGCCAGAGAGGTGCTGCAGACGGCGGCCGCCTATGGTGTGCGCATTGCCATCCTCAAGGAAAACAGTCCCTCCTGTGGGGTGCATGCCGTCTATGATGGCAGCTTCAGCCGAAAAAAGCTGGCTGGCCAGGGGGTCTGCGCCGCTCTGCTGGCCCGGCAGGGAATCCGCCTCTATTCGGAAAAGGATATGACGGAGGAACTGCTGGAAAAGCTGCTGGCAGAGGATAAGAATGCCCGGCAGTGAGTGAAACTTTTTGTATCCCAGGAATACCCTATATCAAATAAGGCAATCTGGAGGTTCCTATGCAAAACAGCGAAGCTTTAAAGAAACGGACGGCCTGGCTGTCCATCATCTCCAACAGCATACTGGTGCTGTTGAAGCTACTGGTAGGTATCAGCACGGGGGCGGTGAGCCTCATCTCCGAGGCGCTGCATTCCGGCATCGATCTGCTGGCCGCGCTCATCGCCTTCTGGGCGGTGCATAAATCCGCTGTGCCGCCGGATTTGGAGCATGACTACGGCCATGGCAAGTACGAAAACATTTCCTCAGCGGTGGAGGCGGTGCTCATCATCGGGGCAGCCTTCGGCATCATCGCGGAGTCGGTAAAGAAGTTCAGCCAGGCGGAGCCGCCGCAGCTGCTGGAATACGGCATCGCCATCATGGCCGTCTCCATCCTCATCAATATCATCGTATCCCGACGGCTTATGAAGGTGGCCCGGCAGACCGGCTCCCAGGCATTGGAGGCAGACGGCCTCCACCTGCAGGCGGACGTCTGGACCTCTGTGGGAGTGCTCATCGGTCTGGTGCTGATCCGGCTGACCGGTTGGCTCTGGCTGGATCCGGCCATTGCGATTTTCGTGGCCTGTATCATTTTTCATGCCGGCTGGGGCATGGTGGTGGATTCAGCTAAGGAGCTTACCGATGCCAGCCTGCCTCCGGAGGATGAGGAGCGTATCGGCGCCATCTTTGAACAGCATCCGGAGGTGCTGGGCTATCACTGCCTGCGCACCCGGAAATCCGGGGCCTATAAACTGCTGGATGTGCATCTGCTCTTTGAAGGCACCATGCCGCTGCAGCGGGTCCACAGCATCTGCGATGAACTGGAGCGGCAGATCCGCCATGAACTGGGTACCTTTGATGTGCTCATCCATGCGGAGCCCTCTGAGGATGTGCAGGAGACCAAGGAAAGCCAATACGAAAAATCCCATCGGGCTGAATGAGATGGGAATATAAAAAGGAGAGCCGCTCGTCATGCTGAGCAGGCTCTCCTTTTGGTTAACGTCTTAAAGCAGACCTAAATCCTTGATATAAGAGGGCAGGTTGGCCTCGAAATTCACGCCGTAGCGGATCTCGGTCTGGGCCTTTTGGGTCCAGGCAATGCTGCGCACCGTGAAATCCACCGCGATGCGGACGGCCTCATCCAGTGATTTTTCATTCATCAGTGCGCCGATGAGAGCGCTGCCGAAGACATCACCGGTGCCATGATAGCTGCCGCTGATTTTTTCTCCCAGGATGTAGCGGATCTCACCGCTGGTCACATCATAGGTAGCAGCTCCCAGGGCAGTATCATCGAAATAAACGCCGGTGAGTACGATGAGCTTTGTCCCGGTAGCTTCTGCCAGGCGCTTCAGGAGACCTTCGATGTATTCCTTGGTATAGGGGCCTTCCTGGTAGTCCTCTTCCAGCATGAGGGCAGCCTCAGTGAGATTTGGCATGATGAGGTCCGCCTTGCTGCAAAGCCCCTTCATGGCCTGGGGGAAGCTGGCATCAAAAATGGTGTAAAGCTTGCCGTTATCCGCCATGACCGGATCCACCGCGATGAGGGTATCCTCGGATTTGAGCTTGTCAAAGGCCTGGCTCACCAGATCAATCTGCTCATAGGAACCCAGAAAACCGGTATAGATGGAATCGAAGTGAAGCTTCAGGGACTTCCAATGACGTACAATCGGCGATATATCGGCGGTCAGATCCCGGTAGGTAAAGCCGGTGAAACCGCCGGTATGGGTGGAAAGCACCGCAGTGGGCAGTACCGAGCACTCAACCCCCGCAGCGGAAATAATCGGCAGGGCAACGGTGAGGGAACATTTGCCGACACCGGAAATATCGTGGATAGCGGCAACTCTTTTTTGTTTAAGCATGGGAATCATCCTTCCTGAATGGGCATCTGCATCAGGCAGAGCATCATGTAGTGTTCATTTGTCAACAATGAAAAGTATAGCGTAATTTTTTAGTTAAGGAAAGATGATCTGGATATATTTTTCATATTGTATCAATACAATATGAAACTGGTAAAAATGTATCAGAGAAAAAGGAATTATGTTCATACTGTCGAATAGAAGCAATAGCCGACAAACAGGGAATGTTTGTGCAATCAGGCATTGGAGGATGATGGGAATGGATAATGGAATCGTGGAAATGGAGGATGTCATGAAGCCGCAGGTGCTGGTGGTGGATGACGTAAAGATGAATTTGAAGCTGGCGGAAATGATTCTGCAGCGCCGTCTGACTGCGGATGTACTGCTGGCCTCATCGGGCAAGGAGTGTCTGAATATCCTGCACCAACAGCGGGTAGACCTCATTTTGCTGGATATTGCCATGCCGGAGATGGATGGGATAGAGACGCTGCAGCTTATCCGCAAGGAACGATTCCTCAGTGACATCCCGGTGATTTTCCTCACCGCCGCCTCGGATACCATGACGGTGGTCAAGGCCAGTGAGATGCACCCGGACGATTACATCCGCAAGCCCTTTAAGGCGGATGACCTGGTGGAAAGGGTAGAAGCCATTCTGCAGAAACAAAACGGCTTCCTGGGAATTTGACAAGGATTCTCGGGCTATGCTAAAATATGTAGGCTGAATCATGGCAATGCGGGTATGGCGGAATGGCAGACGCGCTGGATTTAGGATCCAGTGCCGCAAGGCGTGGAGGTTCAAGTCCTCTTGCCCGCACCAATAGATAAATCAAGGCTTCCGGGATTCCGGAAGCCTTTTTGGGCGCTTTGTCAAATGTTGTGGTCTAGGTCAGATGAAACTTTTCATCTGACCTTTTTCAGGCATGAATTCCTTTAAATTGCAGGTTGTATTGTTACAAAAAGGCTTGACCACAACATTTATTATATAGCCCATTTTTGCGTGGCCGGGAAGCTCTTTTCTAAAAGCGTAAAATATGCGACAATAGACAGAGCGATAACGAGGTGATATTGTGATTCGTATTGAATCTTTAGTCAAGAAGTTTCCCCATCGGGGAGCTGATAAAAAATTGGTGTGGAAAACAGCGGTGGATCAGGTTTCCTTTGAAATCCACCGGGGCGAGATCTTCGGGCTCCTGGGACCCAATGGGGCGGGAAAGACCACCACAATCCGCATGCTTACCACCCTGCTGGAGCCTACCGCCGGGGCTGTGTACTATGACGGGAAGCCGCTGCTGGGCCATGAGCAGGAAATGAGGCAGCTCATCGGGGTGGTGCCGCAGCATATCAATTTCGACCAGGATCTTACAGTGGGGGAAAATATGGAGCTCCATGGCCGCCTTCACCATATGGAGGGGGCCAAACGCCGTCAGCGCATCCGGGAGCTGCTGGAATATGTGGAGCTCACCGAGGTGGTCAACGACGGGGTACGGCAGCTTTCCGGCGGTATGAAGCGGCGGCTGCTCATTGCCAGGGCATTGCTCCATGAGCCCCGCATCCTGTTCCTGGATGAGCCTACTGTGGCCCTGGATCCCCAGGTGCGGCGGCGCATCTGGGAGCTCATCCGCCGCATGGCCCTGGAGGGCGTCACGGTGCTGCTGACTACCCATTATATCGAGGAGGCCGAAAACCTCTGCGAGCGGGTAGCCATCATGAACAAGGGGAAGATCATCGCACTGGATACGCCCCGGGAGCTTTGCCAGCGCATGGGGCGCTATGCGGTGGAGTGGGATGCGGGCGGCAGCCGGGAGTACCGGTTCTTCCCCTCCCGCGGCGAGGCGGCATCCTTTGCGGCGGAGCTGGAAAGCAGCACCCAGATACGTCATTCCAATCTGGAGGATGTCTTTGTGGAGCTTACAGGCAGAAAGGCAGGGCTTTGATGTTTACCGATATTTGGACAGTATTCTGGCGGGACTGGGTCGTTCTCAGGCGCCGCATGACGAAATTCATCCTGAGCCGCATGGTGGCTCCCATGCTCTATCTGGTGGCCTTTGGCTGGGGCCTGGGGCGCAGCATCCAGGTTACCGGCGGCTCCTACATTGACTTTCTGGTGCCGGGCATCCTGGCGCTGAATTCCATGAATATCAGCTTCAACAGCATCACACCGGTGCATGCGGAGCGCATTTATCATAAGAGCCTGGAGGAGTATCTCATTGCCCCCATCTGCCCCTATTCCTTCGTGATTGGCAAGGTACTGGCGGCTGTACTGCGGGGTCTTATTTCCTCTGCCATCATTCTGGTGCTGGCCTTCCTGTTCGGAGCGCATTTCCAGCTGACACCATTATTTTTGCTGGTGCTGATCCTGAACTGTATCGTTTTTGCCGAAATCGGGTTTTTTGCGGCGATGAAAATCAATTCCTATGAGGAAATGGGGCAGGTCAATACCTATATATTGCTGCCCATGTCCTTTCTCTGCGGCACCTTTTTTTCCACCCATGCGCTGCCGGATCTGGTGCGCTGGTTCATCGAGCTGCTGCCGCTGACCCATACCAGTTATCTGCTGCGGGGCATCGGCAGCGGGGCGGAGATATCCCTGGCCTCGGTGCTGGTGCTGCTCTTTTATGCGGTGCTGGGTTTTGTGCTGGGCAGCCGGGCCCTGCTTGGGCTGAAAAAGTAGGTGGAATTTTACGGTGTTATGTGGTAAGATAATCATGATAATAAACAGTAAAATTACTATTTAGTAAGTTTGGAAGTGAGCACATGGAGAAAAAGCAGTCCCCCCTGGAGCGGCTCCGGGAAAAGGGCTATAAGATTACGCCCCAGCGTCGGGCGGTGCTTACAGCCTTTGACAGCTGCGGGCCGTTTCCCACGGTACAGCAGCTGCAGGCCAAGGTGCGGAAGCTGCAGCCGGATGTGTCCCTGGATACCATCTATCGGAATCTGACCCTGCTGACAGAGCTGGATATCGTCCATGAGATCCACCGTCCTTCGGGCAATGTCTATGAGCTGGTGCGGCCTGGCCATCACCATCATCATCTGATCTGTACGGAGTGCGGGAAGACGGAATGCATCGATATCTGCCCCATGAATAAGATCTATGAAAAGGAAGCGGAAAAACGGGGCTTTCTGGTCACGGGCCACGTGTTTGAGTTCTATGGCATCTGCTGGTCCTGCCGTTCCAAGGCCAAGAAGTAGAAAGGTTGGTTTCTGTTGTTTAAAACGATTTTACATCACCGTGCGTCCTCTGGCGGGGACTGTGCCAAGCTCTGCTGCACAAAGATAGAGGATTTCTCCGTCAGGATCGGCCGCACGGATATTTTTTCCCATGTGAATATCCATATCCACTGTGGGCAGCTCACAGCGCTGATCGGTCCCAATGGCGCCGGCAAGAGCACCCTGCTCCGGGCTATCCTGGGGGAGGTTCCCCATACGGGGCTGCTGCATTATGTGGATGCCAAGGGCAAGCATACCGGGCATCCTGTCATTGGCTATGTGCCCCAGTATCTGCGTTTTGACGTGAGCTCTCCCACCAGTGTGATGGATCTCTTCATGGCCTGCCTTTCCTCCCGGCCGGTATGGCTCTGTTCCTCGAAGAAGCTGCGGCCCAGGGTGCTGAAGAGCCTGGAACGGGTCAAGGCGGAGTATCTCATCGACCGGCGTCTCGGCGCATTGTCGGGCGGTGAACTGCAGCGGGTGCTGCTGGCGCTGGCCCTGGATCCCCTGCCGGATCTGCTGCTGCTGGATGAGCCGGTGTCCGGGGTGGATCAGAACGGGCTGGAGCTTTTCTACGATATCGTGGCGGAGCTGCGGGAAAAAGAGGATATGGCCATCATCCTCATCTCCCATGATCTGAATCTGGTGGCCAGTCATGCGGATCAGGTGGTGCTGCTGGATAAAGAAGTGGTATGCAGCGGCACGCCGGAAGAGGTGTTCGGCGATGCCCGGACAAAGAAGATCTTCGGCATGCTGGCGGCTGCGGACGGGGAGGGAGAGCAGTGATGGAGACGATATATTCTTTTTTGTCTGTGCTGCTTCCCTTTGAGTGGATGGACCATATATTCATGAAAAATGCCTTTCTGGCAGTGCTGCTGGTCACGCCGCTCTTCGGGCTGCTGAGCACCATGGTGGTTTCCAACCGCATGGCCTTCTTTTCCGATTCCCTGGGCCATGGCGCTTTTACCGGTATTGCCATCGGCGTGCTGCTGGGGGTGATTTCACCGCTGGTTTCCCTGGTGGCCTTTTCCATCATCTTCTCCCTGCTCATCACCTATATCAAAAGCAAGAGCACGGCATCCACCGATACCATCATCGGAGTGTTCTCCTCCACGGCCATTGCGGCCGGCCTCATGATGATGTCCTACGGGGGCGGCTTCAACAAATTCTCCGCCTATCTCATCGGTGATCTGCTGAGCATCACGCCGGAGGATCTGATGGCGCTGGCGGGCATCTTCCTTTTTGTGGTGGTGGTCTGGGGAATCATCTTCAACCACCTGCTGGTGCTCAGCATCAATCCTTCCTTTGCCCGCAGCCGGGGCATACCGGCGCTGCTCATCGAGGGAATCTTTGCCTCTGTGCTGGCGGTGGTGGTGGCCATCAGCATACAGTGGGTGGGACTGCTCATCATCAATTCCATGCTGGTGCTGCCGGCGGCAGCGGCCCGCAATGTGACCAGCAATGTGAAGCAGTATCATGTGATATCGGTAGGGACGGCGCTCTTTTCCGGCATCACCGGGCTGGTGCTGGCCTATTATTTCAATATGGCGGCTGGAGCCACCATCGTGGTGATCTCCGCGGCGGTGTTCTTCCTGACCTTGCTGCTGAAGCCCTATTTTGTACGGTGATTTCCCCGGATGGGGTTCTGTATAGCTGATGAAAGTCCGCAGTGGATGCTGCGGGCTTTTTTAATGAGAAAAATGTTAAATTCTGAATCGTAAGAAAGCTGTTTTTCATGTATAACTCGGAACAAGATGTCCCACACCTCTGCCGGTGCCGGGCGCGACTGGAGATAACAGGCGGTGAGTTGATATCTCCCGCCTCGTTGCGACGCGAAGCTAGTCCCTTGCGGGAAACGCTGATTGGAAGGATTCCGCGTTGCGGAATCCTGAACAGTGGCGTTATAATAGAAGCTAATAGAAGGCTTGACAGGACGGGCCTGCGGTTCGGCTTATGCTGCGGGCGGATACAGAGGTTTTTGCAAAAATGCGGATGATGGCATCCTGCATGGAATTTCGAATAAATATACAGGCTGTGACACTACAGAGAGCTTAAGAGAATGGATTGCAGCAGGAGGATTCAGCTATGAAAATTTGGCGCTGGGGGACGGGGATATTGTTGCTGGTCATGGTGCTTTTGGGAATGCGCCTTTGGCCGGGCGTGTGCTCGGAAGTCATGAATGCGGCGGCTATGTCCCGTGAGACTCTGCGGGTAGGATTTTTTGCTTTCGACGGCTATCACATGATGGATTCGGAGGGACGGCGCAGCGGCTACGGGTATGAATTTCTGCAGCTGCTGGCTCGCTATACGAACTGGCGTTATGATTACATCGGCTATGATAAGAGCTGGAAGGATATGCAGGATATGCTGCGCAGCGGAGAAATCGATCTGCTGACCTCGGCCCAGAAGACGCCGGAGAGGGAGGCGGAGTTCGCTTTTTCTGAGCGGTCCATCGGCTTAGGCGCGGCAATCCTGACGGTAAAGGCGGGAGACAGCCGTTTTGTGCCTAATGATTACCGGAGCTATGATGGCATGCGGGTCGGTTTGCTGCAGGGAAATAAACGCAATGAGGATTTTCAGAAATTTGCTGACAGTCAGGGGTTTTCCTATCAGCCCGTTTATTTTGACAGTGTGACCGAGCTGACGGCGGCGCTGCAGGATGGTGATCGGATTGATGCTATTGTCACCAGCAATCTTCGGCTCATAAAGAACGAGTGGGTGCTGAACCAGTTCAATCCGGTGCCGATTTATGTCATGGTCCGCAAGTCTGATTCATCGCTGCTGTATGCCGTGGATCGTTCCATCGAGCTGCTGGATATCTATTCGCCGGAATGGCGTTCTGAGCTGCATACCAAATATTATTCCATGGATGATGGTTCCAACGTGTCTTTTTCGGCGGAGGAGCGCGGCTATCTGCAGGAGCTCCAGGATCGTCAGGAGGTATTGAAGGTTGCCATGGATCCGGCGGCGGCACCCTATTCCTATTTTGATGCCCAGGGCAATCCCCAGGGGATTTTTCCTGAGCTTTTTGCTGAGATTGCCAAAAGAGCGGGAATTCCTTATAGGATACTGCCTGTGAGCAGTCGGGAAGAATACCGGCAGATGATTTCCCGTGATGCGGTGGATATTGATTTAGGCGCTTTATTCGATTATTCTCTGGCGGAGCAAAGCGGCTTTGAGCTCACCCGGCCGTTTATCAGTACCTTCCTGGCCCAGCTGTCCCGCAGTGATTTCTCGGGGACACCGGCCTCAATAGCTGTTTCTCACGATGGCTTGTCGCATATACTGGATAAGAGCGGGATATTCCGCGGCAAAGAGGTATATGTGCTGCCTACGGATCAGGACTGTGTTGATGGGGTGCTTGCGGGTAAATACGACGCAGCCTGGCTGCTCACCTACACGGCGCAGAAATACCTGCGGGAGGATAGCCATTCCCGTCTGCGGCTCAGTGCGATGCCTAAGTCGGATATCGGGTTCAGCCTGGGAGTATCAGTAGATAATGATTATCGGCTGCTCTCTATTTTGAATAAGAGCGTGGAGAGTATGAACGATACGGATATACCCCAGCAGGTCATTCTGCACTATGTATCCGGGATACCGGCGATGGAATTTTCTTTGGAGCGGTATGTGTATTCCCATCCGCAGTGGTTTGCGGCAGCCGCAAGTCTGCTGGTGGCACTGCTGGCAGCGCTGCTGATCTTTATCCAGCGGGCGGGGGCTGCCCGGCGGGACAGGGACCGCCGGCTGGAACTGGAGCGTTTTGTCGGCTATGTATGCCGGGCAAATGATTTCGTCCTGGAATGCGACATGGATCAGCGGCGGTGCCTGCGTTACCGGCTGGATAACGGGGTGGTCATCCGGGAGACTATGGACCATGATATGGGCTTTTTCAAAAAGAATGTCCACCCGGATGACGCGGGGCCTATTCTGTCCGCATTGGAGGGGGAGGCGCTGCGGAAGCTGATCCGGGAGGAGGGAGAATACTATTTTGAATGCAGGTGCAGGGATGAGGCCGGCAGGTATCGATGGTACGCCTTTACCATTCAGGGAATACCCCGGACAAAGCTCCATCCCTATGCGTTCATTTTATTCCGCCGTGATATCGATGCGGTGAAGAGAACCGAGGAGACGAAGAAACAGGCATTGAAGGATGCATTGGAGGCGGCACAGCGGGCCAGCAGTGCCAAGGGCAATTTCCTTTCGAGTATGAGCCATGAGATCCGCACGCCGCTCAATGCCATCATCGGTTATCTTACCCTGGCAGGATTGCCGGATATCCCCATGGAGCAGATCCGGTATTATCTGGCACAGGGAGAGGCTGCATCCCAGCACTTGCTGCAGATCATCAATGAGATATTGGATATATCAGCGATTGAGAGCGGTCATTTCAAGATCGCCAGGGAACCGTTTTCCATTGTACGGCAGCTGAATTTGATCAAATCCATATTCATGGAGCGGGCCAGGGCGAAGGGGCTTAAATTCCGGGTGGACGCTGCGAATTTGCCGGATAACTGGCTGCTGGGGGATGGCCTGCGGGTCAATCAGATTTTGCTGAATCTGCTGTCGAACGCCATGAAGTTCACGCCGTCAGGCGGTCAGGTATCCTTGCAGGTGGAGTCCTCGCCGATGGAGGGAAGGCGTCAGCTGCTGAAGTTCACGGTAAAGGATACCGGTGTAGGTATGAGTGAGGAATTCCTGTCGCGGATATTTACGCCCTTTGAGCAGGAAAGTGCCCATACTGCAGAGCATTTTGGCGGCACGGGACTGGGCCTGTCCATCACCCGCAATCTGATCCATCTTATGGATGGGTCCATCGAGGTGAAAAGCCAGCAGAAGAAGGGCTCTGTATTTGTGGTCACCCTGCCCTTTGCTGTCACTGCAGCCGCTTCCATGGAGGTGCCGCGGACAGCTTTGGAGGACCGTGCTGTTCCGGCTGATGAGGCGGCAATGGACGCTGATGCCGGCTGGCTGCAGGGGATCCATGTTCTGCTGGCTGAGGACAATGAACTGAATCGGGAGATTGCGGTGGCAATGCTTGAGCACCTGGGCATGAAGGTCACGACGGCGGAGAATGGGCGGGAGGCTGTGGAAAAGTTCCTGGCAGTTCCTGAGGGGACCTATCAGTATATTTTGATGGATCTGCAGATGCCGGTATTGGATGGCTATGAGGCAACGCGCCAGATACGGGCAGTGGAACATCCGGAGGCAAAACGCATTTGCATCATAGCTGTCACCGCCGATGTTTTCCCCGAGGATATTGCCAGGGCTTCTGCCTGCGGCATGGACGATTATATCAGCAAGCCCATCGATTATAAGCGTCTGCTGTCCATCATGAAAAAGAGACTTTGAAAAAGAATAAAAAGGACACAAAAAGAGCCTGCAGATTCTGCAGGCTCTGATCATTCATGGTGCGCTCGGCGGGAGTCGAACCCACGCCTTCAGCTCCGGAGGCTAACGTCCTATCCACTGGACTACGAGCGCTTTTTACAAGCAAGTAATATTATAGCATACGGATTATGGTTTGTCCAGCCTTCTTTTTGAATATCGCAGTATGGTGTGATTGAGATGTGATAAAGTCCTACTATACCGTTTGAGAAAATGTCCTGTGTCATGTTATACTGAGACCTCACTTTATTGGAGGGAGGTCTACATGTGAAGAAAGTAGAGTTGACTATGGACAAACAAAAACAATATGAAATCATCAAGGCCTGCGTGCAGCCCCTAAGTCGCCGGGCCACGGCACTATTGCAGCGGCGACACGGGTGGCACCGTATAAGACGGTGGTTCTGCCAGTGTACGACGCTCACCCTATGGATTCGATTTGGTGTCCGGCATGCGAAATTCAGGAGGGGAAGTGCATTATGGTCCGGAACTGCG